>Ga0209092_10000047_pt1 | contig 97480 bp, 101 predicted proteins | sample FraStrMetagenome_FD_187446 | JGI IMG/M metagenome (GOLD analysis project Ga0209092, IMG submission 187446) | Marine eukaryotic phytoplankton communities from Arctic Ocean - Fram Strait ARC3M Metagenome (SPAdes) (version 2) | ecosystem: Environmental > Aquatic > Marine > Oceanic | place: Fram... | reverse complement strand
TGGTGTAGGTCAAAAAGGTCAACAAGGTGCCACTGGTGCTGATTCTACTGTAAGAGGTCCTGTTGGTCAAAAAGGTGAAATCGGTGTAGGTCAAAAAGGTCAACAAGGTACCGCTGGTAATGATGGCGCTGATGGCGCTACTTCTTCAAAAGCTTTGATGCTTAATGATTTAAAAGATGGCATTGCCCTTAACTATACTGGTTTAGATTTATCAGATGTAAATTTCGATGTTGTTAATTTTGATTTACCTACTCTTGCTGGTACTCACGTATTAAGAAACTGTACTTTTGATGGAAATAACAACATTAAAGCACTTTTAACACGAGGTTATAATGGTGGTGGTGGTTCACTTGATTTAACAGATTCTACATTTGTAGGTTGCGATTTAGGTGTTGATTCACCTGGTACCGCTACTGCTGTTGATGCTGATGTCAATCTTAAAGGATGTAGTTTCGAAAGAGCCATTTTGAATGGTAGTGATTTCTCCGCCATGATAACAGCAGGAAATACACCTTCTGATTTTAAAGGTGCACAATTACAAAAAACATACAATGATGATGATTCCACATTAAGAGCAGCTTGTGAATTACCCCGCAAAGCATTAGATCATGCTGATTTTAGTGAAAGTACCGATGCTGATGGTGTTGTACACAAAGCTAACTTGTGTGAAGTAGCCCTTCATGTTGACACCACCATTCAATATGCTAATTTCACTAACGCAATATTAGCTGTTCGAGGTGGTGATGTAAATCAAGCAAGAAGACAATTTTCTATGAATTCATCAACAGCTGCTGGTGTTGAAGGTGCTATCTTCCGTGGTAATCCTGTTGTAAAACATAATTTCCCAATAATGCCTAACGGTGCTAACGCAACTAACACTGATTATACCTATCGTTATGGCGATATCAAAGATGATTCTGGTAACGCAATTTCTGCTGTTCTTGGTCCAAGACTCAGTTCTAAAGGTATTGATTTCTCTAACAGAGAAGGTGGTGATATTAAATTATCCAATGAAGTATTAAATGCTACCCAAACTGCTGAGGCCGCTTTAGCTCCCATAGTTTTATCTAAAGGTGCTGATGGTACACCTGGAGCTATTACATTCAAAGTTGCCGCCACTGGTGGTACTGGTAATGACGATGTTAAAGTACAAATTAACATAAGTACTGGTGGTGTAGTCACTCTCAGTCGTGATACTGTTGGTGATGGTGGTACTGGTTATACTGACGACGACGTCCTCACATTATTTGCTGATGGTGAATCTCCATTTGTAGGTATTAGTGGTGCTATTACCTGCACGGTCAATGCTGTCAGCGCCGCTGGTGTAGCTGCTGCTTTTGATGGTTTAAGTGCCAATCTTGCAACAACAGCAAGAGTATTACAAATCAATGGTATTGCTTTTGACACTGCTTCCAAAGGTAAATATGATCTTACCATTCAAGGTGGTGATTCTGTTGCTGCCGACAAATATATAATCAAAGGTAATTCATCCGCAACCACAGACTTGACTAATGCTGATACTGTTGGTACTGCTGAATTCACCGCTGCCAAGATCGTAACAGCAATTGATGCCCTCCCTAATATTTCTGCCTCCACTGTTTCTATTGGCACCGCACCTGCGCTTGACGCCCTGGTTGAAGCTACTGACTTTACACAAAATTCAGCCATTACAATTCCCGAATTAGAAGATACTCAATACGTAAACTTAGGTGGTGCTAAATTCACTGCTTCTCAACGTGTTTCTGGTACCAATGTTGCTTTAGCATATGCTGATATGACTTTGACTAATACTGTTTCAGCTGGTGGATCTAACTACATTGTACCAACAATGTCTAATGCTGCCCAAGTCCTTAATAAGGACAAGGCTCGTGCTGAAGGTAAAACCGATGCTGAACTTAAAGCATTAGATAATGCTGATGGTGAAGCTTATGAAGCAGATTCATGGGCTGCATGGAAATGGCGTGCTAGACACACTGTTACACCTGCTAATGATGCTACTAATATGTTAGCAAATACTACCACTGCTGATTTAGATTGTGCTGCTGCTACTGGTAATGCCGTAGAAGAAGGTGAATATATGTTATTAGCTGGTGCTGAACTTGTAAAAGTTATTACCAAAACCGATAGCACAAATTTGATTGTTGAACGTGGTCAAGGTGGTACAACCGCAGCTGCACTTGACGGTTCTGGTACTACTACTGTTACAATTGTTATCTACAAATTAACAGCTAACAGACACGAAACTGTTCCTTTCGGTAGTGGTAAAAACACTGCTGGTAATGTATCATGGGAAGCAGATTATGGTGACTTATACTTACCTCCATTTGTAATTGACACTATGTACCGTGGTGCATCAACTACTGCTGTAGCAACAACATCAAGTTCGGGCGTTACTCTTACACTCAATAACGTAGCAGCTGCTGCTGATGCTACCACTGGTAAAAATAGAACCGAAGCTGCTATCTCCCAAAAAACTTATGCTAATCATGGTCTTGTAGGTAAATCTTTCAATCTTGGCACAAACGCTGCTTATCCATTAGGTATGAAAGCTCAAAGTGTATTTGATAAACAGACTGATTATGGATCATCTATGCTTATTGGTCCTGATATGGATCTTACACATTTAGGTAATTTCCATGGTGCTGCTCCTTCTGCTGGTGTTGCTGCTACTGTAGCTAATTGGAAACATACTTTTGGTGTCATGGCTTCATTAGATGGATGTAACTTGACTGGTTTATATTTGGAGATTCAAACAGTAAAATCATTGAACAGTGCTAATTTAACAAATGCTTATCTTGAAACTGTTATTAATCCTTCCTATGCCGAAGACTTGAATATTTCAGGCGCAAGATTTAGAACAGAGCAGACTGGTAAAGAGTGGAGAGTAGATTTCTACGCAAAAGGAATTAGCGGTGAAATTAATAAGGTATCTCCATACACAGCTGGTTTTAATAACTTATACCAAACAGTTGCCAGTTCTGGAAGTTCTACTTCTTGTGTATATGGTCCAGGTATTGATTTAGATGGTTGCACTATTCCTTCCAATCTCACAAATATTACCGGTTCTCTTGAAGATTCATCATTGATTGGTCTAAATTCACCTATATCACATGACATAACTATCTCCAGTTCAAGTAGTCTTAAAAATGCTATTGTATCAAGTACTGCCAGTCCCCTTACATTCACTGGCCTTCTTTCAGTCAACTGTGTCATAAACGGTGCTGATTTTTCAGGTATGATTTGTAATGTTAATGCTTCGGATAACAGTAAAAAATTCAACGCTTCAGGAGCTACTGCTATTACTGCTGCTCCTCGTCCTATTTTCAAAAACGCTCAAATTAAGGGGTGTGACTTATTTGAATGTTCATTGGCTGGTGTTCTTGCTGTTGACGGTGATGCTGGATTAAACAAAAATGCTGAAAGAATGGATTTCACAGGTGCTGATCTTGAAGGTGCTGAATTAGACAAAGCTAATTTCACAGGTGCTGATTTTGAAAATGCTACTCTTACAAATCTCCTCATCAAACAAGCATGTAATTTAACTAATTCTTCATTTAAAACAGCTACTTGTACTGGCATGAAAGCTCAAACTGTTCCTGTTACACAAACAGCCACCAGTGCTCAACAAGTAGCTGCAACTCTTGTCGCTGCTGATTTCTCTGGAGCAACTATCACAGATATGCAAATCAAACAATCCGCCGCAGCTAATCTTCTTGGTGCTAATTTTAAATCTATGATAAATACCAACAGTATATCTGAAATAACTGATAATTTTCACACTGATTTTAAAGTAAGAACAGATAAATCAAATGTAAAACACATTATGCCTAATGCTGATGCTGCTGACTTAGATTTAAGTGATCAAACACTTTCAATGGACATTACTACAGCCATGGCCTTAGGTGTATCTAATTTGAAAGATTTTGTTCTTAAAAACTGTAACATTTCCTCCAACATTACAATGGCTCATAACGCTGTTGCTGCTGCTGCTGGTAAACTTGAAGGATTCGACTTGAATAATGTCTTAGTCAACTCAGGTCTTACTGTTGGGTTTACAGTGAACAATCTCACAAACGCTAATATTGTTGCTTTATTCAATACAAAGGACATTGCTGCAGGAGATGATAACCGTTCCAATCTTGCAATTTCTGCTTATGATCAACTTCCAGCAATGGAAACTAACCAATTCTTTAAATTTATGGGTGTCAGATCTGGTGCTGTAAATCAAGATAAGGCTAATATTGTTGGTGGTCATCTGTATGACGGTAACTATGGTGTTCCTGTATTAAGCTTGAACGAAAAAGAAATTAGAGGTCTTAAATTTAACCACACTGATCTCGCTAACTTGACTTTCCGTGGTGCCAAATACAGTAGTGCTCTTGCTTCCACCGGTGTTACCAGCAATCAAGCTACCTCAGGTACAGCTGCTACTTTGACTTTGGGTGCTACTCCTGCTGTTGCTTTCGTTGTAGGTGATCATGTTGAAGTATCTGGTCATACAGGTGTTGCTGCTCACTTGGCAATGAATCAAACCTTTAAAGTTACCAGTGTAACCAGTGCTACAGTATATGTAGTAGCAGGTATCGGTATGACAGCCGCAACTTACAATGCTGGTACAATTATTGCAAAACATGCCCCAATTCATAAATGTCTCTTACCTGACAACTACAATCTTTTCACTGGTGCTGATAACACTCAATATGTTTTCGGTCCTGGTATTAACATCAACTACGCAGCTGATCTTGATCAAGCTAACTTAGACGATTACGTATTAGGTGACGCAACATCTGGTATGAAATTCGGTAATAGTGTTTATGTCGTTGATTTCGATACCGATGCTACCAAATCACCAAGTTTCATTGATACTGATTTAACCAATGTTGATTTTGGTACTTCTAAATTAGGACATGATAATACATCAGTTGTTAACTTCCGTGGAGCAACATTAAACGGTACTGACTTTGGAACAGTAGCCAAAGATGAAGGTACATTCAAGGGTATTCAATTAACTACCAATAGTAGTACAATAATGCCTACTGCTACTACTACTGTTGGCGAATTTGATATGTCAATTCTTGGTACTGTAGACGGCGAGAAGAAATTTAAAGCAACTAAAAAATTAACTTAAGTTAACTGATTCATAACAAAATAAATAAATCATAATATATAACTAAATTCATGTTATTATATATTATGTTAAATCGTCACAAAAAGGCTTTAATAAATCCTATTAAAGAGTACACGCAATAAATAAATAGTATGAATTATTTATTCATAAAAGAACATATAAATACGTATAAAACATTATGTAAAGAAAAAATAGATAATGTAATACAGACAACCTTTTCATTCTATGAAAGAAATCAAATATGTATAGATTATTGGGTGTTAAATACAATGAGTATACTATCATGTGTTTGTGGAGCGTTGTTTCTTATAGGTGGTGGATTGCTATACATAGTTAGCAATACAGTTTTGTCATTGTGGTCGTATATGATGGAAAAAACAAATAGGAAACGTATTATTATGGATCGTGTAGAAGATGAACCATATTTGGTGCGGTATTATATTTTTTTGAAGGATCGTCCTGATGCATTTCCGTTTAATATTTTTATTCATAAATTTTTGAAATCGGATCCAGAAGAGCTTCATGATCATCCGTGGGGATTTTTCACCATCATATTAAGTGGTGGCTACTGGGAATATACTGATGTAAATACAATAAGGCGTAATGAAAATGAATTGTCAGTAACAGAAACAACGACTATGAAACATTGGCGTGGACCAGGATTTTTCCAAAAGGTGGATGCAACACATAAACATCGTATTGAATTGAAGGAAGATGTCACCGCATGGACACTTTTTATTCCATTTACACGTGTACGCGAATGGGGATTTTTCACGGATGGTGGGTGGGTAGAGAATGAAAAATATTTAAAGAATAAACAGGAAGAGCACAAAGAGAAAAAGAATGATTAAATTATATTTTTTCTCTGCGTGGAATCATTGCGCTGTTTAGTGTATCCATTTTTCCTAATTTTTCGATGGTTTTTTCTGCGTTGGATCGTTTTTCGGTTGGTAAATTGGCCAATAAGTAATCGCTATTCGATTTTTCCTCGTATTTCTTGATATTTTTGTATATAAGGTTGATTTTTTTGACAACATTATCTACCGTTTCTTTTTCTTTCTTATCGAGTATTTCAATATGTGTTGGTATAGTTTCAGTAACAATTTCAACAGCAAAATATAATAAATATCGTCTCTTTTTTTTAACAGAGTAAGAATATTTCAATGAAAATAGATCGAGTATTGCGTTCATGATTCTTTCTGTAACAGGATTTGATTTTACACTAAGTAGCAATAATTCCCAGACAATCCAAATAACATCGTTTTGATATTTTTGGTCGATCTTGGGGAATGTTCTCATTTCGCATGTGAGGTTCTGTTTATTTTTTCTACATACAGCATCAAATTCAATTAACCATTCGATCCAAAAACATGATTTTAATAAATTTTTATCGGAGCCAGATAATTGGAAAGCTAATTCATTAATGGCAATATAAATTTCACTTGGGTCATTTTGTCTAAAAAATGATTTTGCGTAGTTAACATTGGGTGCTTTCAGTTTGCCTGTTATAGACATCATGTTAAATTCATCATTTTTAATTTTGATAATTTCGAAGGCAGGTTTTTTATTACTGACACATAGAATAGAAATAATTTCTGCAAACAAGGTTCGAATTTTACTATTATTTCTTAATAATAATTCATTTCCGATGAATCCTGTTTGAACAATTTCTTTGAATGCTTGAAACCGCAAATTAATGTAGATAGGTAATTTAGGATTACCCAAATGTATATGTTTACCTATACAAAAAATAATAATTTCCCATAACTCGCTAAAATGTCCTGCACATACTAATTCGGCACTCCAATTACATGCATTTTCGATTTTGTTATTGTTAATGCTATTTAGTAATTCCTTTTTAACGTCAGATTTTTTGAATTTGGAAAAGGTTATACCACGAAAATCATTTGTATTTCTTTTATCATCAATATTAAGTTCATCCATATTAATTAATATATAATTAAAATATATTATTAATAATACATATATACGATGAATTTTATGTCACAGTTATACAATTTACAGAAGAAAATAAGAAAAATATCAGTATGGGTAAAATTGATGATATTATTATTACTAATATATTTACTAAATATGTGGGTAAACAAACATACAAATATCGAGGGATTCACGTCACAGCAAAAAAAGTTTGAATTAAAGAAAGATGATATCTTCGATGATTTTTACGTAGATATATATGATAAGTTAGTATATAATGATTATAAGAATGAATTTGAAGTGGGACAAATAGTGAAAAACACAAAACCAAATGAAAATAGTCGGATGTTGGACGTTGGTTCAGGAACAGGACATCATGTGAATCTATTTACAGCAAAGGGGTTTGATTGTATAGGTGTAGATAAATCATCGGCAATGATCAAAAAGTCACAAGAATTGTATCCAAGTTCAAAATTCAAGAAGGGAGATGTAATGAGTAGTATGTTGTTTGATTCAGAAAGTTTCACGCATATTACTTGCTTTTATTTTACGTTGTATTATATGAAAGACAAGCGTACCTTTTTCAGTAATTGTTATCGCTGGTTAAAACCAGGAGGTAAGATGATTATACATTTGGTAAATAAAAATAAATTTGATCCTATTGTTCCTTCAGGTAATCCAGTAAATATGGTATCAGTTCAAAAGTATGCAAAGGAGCGTATTACGAGTTCAATAGTAAAGTTCAATAGTTTTAGATATAAGGCCCAATTTGATTTAAATGGGGATGTTGGTATATTCAAAGAAATGATTAAATTTGACAAAGATGGAAAAATGCGAGTAAATGAACATCATCTATATATGGACAGTCAGTCGAATATAATTACATCATTAAAGGAAACTGGTTTTATTTTATTGGGGAAAATAAGTTTACATCCGACAACATACGATTATCAATATTTATATATATTGCAGAAACCAGAATAAATATAAAAAATTATATATTTATAGATGAATATCTATGAATATATACATGGACCATTTATAGACCTGAATGTGTATTCATTTTTGGTATTTTTAATTATAATACTTATAATATTATCCTATGCGTATATTAAAATAAAATATCGTTTTTGGTCTATTCAGCCAGTATTTCATATATATAATATATATTATTGGGTTTTTCCACCAGGATTAATTGACCATAAATTACCAGAAAAGAATAAGTTTGTAAACACAAGTAATATATTATTCCGCGATTTTAGTGTTTCGAGTAAGAAGATGATAAAATACACTACAAACCTGATACAAGATCATTATTTGAAAATAAAGGATGCTCATTATAATCCAAAGGAAAAGAATATAGTTCCTTATTTTAAGGGGCATAGTGATCCATGTTTTCTCTCTACGTATTTTTATAAGGATCCTTTGGATAATAAAGAAATCGTAGGTACAATGACATCACGACCCCTTTTTATAAAACTTTATAAACAAAAGATGAATGTATATTATGTGGATCATTTGTGTGTCCATAGTGGTTATCGGAAGAAAGGAATAGCTCCAGAATTGATACAAACACATAATTATTTTCAATGTCGTGCAAATAAAAAGATACCATGTTCTCTATTCAAGAAGGAAACAGATTTAACAGGTATTGTTCCATTGACAATTTACAAAACGTATTGTTTTGATATGAAGGATTGGAAACAGAATTATAAGTTACATGATTCAATACAAGTAATAGAAATAAGTAGTAAGAATATTCATTTATTGTATGATTTTTTGAATAAAATTATGGATAGCAATAAATTTGCGTGTTTTATTATGCCTTCGCTGGGAAATATACAGAGTTTGATTGAATCGAAGAATATATTTGTATATATATCGTTACAGAAAGGAGAGATTTTGAGTGTATATTTTTTTAGAGATTCCTCGTTAACATATAATAAGGTGGGTGTAATAGAATGTTTTTGTACAATAAGCAATATTAATGATAATCATATGTTTGTTTATATGTTTAGTGAGGCATTGAGGAAGCTCATGAAAGAGATAAAATCTATTCGTTATTTATTGTTGGAAAATAACAGTGATACAAAAGAGATTGTAGTGAATATAATGAGTAAATATAAACCATCTTTTGAATCTCCAACAGCATATTACTTATATAATTATGGTGTTCGCCCTATAGAAGAATTTAGAGCGTGTATCATAAATTAATAATGTAAATGACTTTAATAGATATATATTAATAAATATACATGTATAGCGAGCGAATCTTTATAAATAATTTATTTAAAAGCGAAAAAGAGTATATTGGTAAAGAAATTACGGTATGTGGAATGATACAAAATATTCGTAAGCAAGCGAATATTGCTTTTGTTGAATTGAACGACGGGACCATGTTGAAAGGATTACAAATTATTATGGATACTACGTTAGTTACAGGAGACGATAAATTTGACAAGATTTTTGAAAGTGGTACAAAGGGAACAATTATTAGCTGTAAAGGAAAAATAATCCAGAGTCCTTCAAAGGGACAAACAATTGAGATGACATCAAACGGGGACGGTATAAATTATTTTGATTGTATTGTAGAATCAAAGGATTATCCTGTTTCCAAGAATAGATTAACGTTGGATTATTTACGTAGTCATTTACATTTGCGTATGCGAACAAATATGATGAGTAGTGTCATGCGTATAAGAAGTAAATGTTCTTATTACACTCATAATTTTTTTCAGGAGCAAGATTTCCAATATATTCACACGCCTTTATTGACATCGTCTGATTGTGAAGGAGCAGGTGAAACATTTACAGTAACAAATCTGCTCCCAGAGAAAATAGAAAAAGATAGTAAAATTGAAGATTACGATAAGGACTTTTTTGGTAAAAAGACATCATTGACGGTGTCGGGTCAATTGAACGTTGAATGTTATGCAATGTATTTTTCAAAAGTATATACATTTGGTCCTACATTTCGTGCTGAAAATTCGAATACGTCTCGTCATTTGGCTGAATTTTGGATGATTGAACCAGAGATTACGTATATAAATTTGGATGAACTCATGAGCGTTGCTGAGGATTATTTGAAATTTTGTATAAATAAGGTCATTGAGAATTATTTTGACGAATTGAAAATGTTTGATTCTTTTTCTTCTCCTGGTATTATAGTAAGGCTCACTGCTTTGGGTAATAAAAAATTTGATAGAATTACCTATACGGAAGCAATTGAGTTATATAATAAACGTAATCCACAATCAACACTTACGTGGGGTGATGATTTATCAAGTGAAGTAGAGAAATATTTATGTGAACGTGTATTTGAGAACGCAATAATTATATATAATTATCCATCTGAGATTAAAGCATTTTATATGAAAGAAAATGATGATGGAAAGACAGTCCAAGCGTTTGATATTTTGGTACCAGGCATTGGTGAATTAGTCGGTGGGTCGATTAGGGAAGAGCGTCATGACGTTTTGAAAAATAAGATAGAGAAAAACAATATTAGTGTAGAGTCATTACAATGGTATTTAGATCTACGTAAATTTGGGACATGCCCTCATGGTGGATTTGGATTGGGTTTCGAACGTTTGATCATGTTAGTAACAGGAATTTCGAATATTCGTGATGTGATTCCGTTTCCTCGTTATCCCAATCATTGTGTTTGCTAAATAATCATAATTTTAATTTTTAAATAATGATTATTTTTATCTGACATATTTTCCAACTTTTGCAAAGGAGTCTACTATAAATATAATGAATACACCAAGGAAGCAATATAACACCAATTCTTCTGTAATACTATTCACTTTTTCGTCATTGTTGATTTCGATAAGATTGACTAAATAGTTTATTTTTTCCATAATTTCAGGATTGGATCCTGCACTATCTTTGATATTGGAAGCATTTGCATAGTATGGAACATATTGGTTATAATATTGTTGTGCGTAGGCACCATTTGCTTCTTGAAAATTTTCTTGCGAAACTTCAGTATCGTCACCGTCATCATCATGATCGTCGGAAGACTGAAAATTTTCTACAGTGGATACAGAATTTTTTGTGCGTTCTACACCAGAGGACATCGGTTTATCAGGAGGATTAAAATCGGCTAATCCTTCGGTATCATCGTTAGAGATAGAAGACAAATGTTTCATCATAGATTCAACATTTTCATTGGCTGATTCGCTTGGTACTCTTTTTTTCAAGGTTTTATTTTTTCGCCTTTGTTCATGAATATTATTATTAGTAGATTCATTATTTATATTATTAGTTTGCTCAATAAGGGAATATCCTAAAGATGTTGACATAGTTACTCTTAATAAAAAAAGAGATAAAAATTAATATTATATACTGAAAAATAGATAAAAATTAATGTATTATAGTAAAAAAAAAATAACATCATTTATATAATGAAAACGACTGTTCAATGTATTTTGTGTATGGTAGTTGTATTAATAATTGTATTACAACCAAATTATTTTATTAATATATCTAATACAAATTTAGGGAATCTTCTTTTTGTCGGATTGTTGGTAAGTTTTTCATTATATGATAAATTATGCGGATTACTTATGTTATTATTAGTAGTGTCATTAAAGCAAACAATTACAGAGGAGTTTACACTTAATGAGAAAGATAAAAAGGCGATTGATAAATTTAAATCGAAAAACTGTAAGGGTAAACAACTTAGAAAGGATGACAAAAAGGTATCTTTAGAAGACATAGGTTCCATATTTCCGAAATTAAATTTTGATGCGGATAAATGTAATCCTTGTGATAAAAAATGTAATTTTAAAGTGTCATCGAATGCTGAGCAAATGAATGTAATGGAAACACTACGTTCAGAAAGTTCAAATAATTGGCCTGTAAGTAACAATATTGACAGTAATGAAAAGCAGGTAGAACGATTTTCGAATATGTTTTCGATATTTTCTTCAGACCAACAAGAACCAGAACCAGTATTATTAAAAATGTATAAGTAAAAATATTTTATTATAATAAAGAGTAAAATGGGTAAAACATTACATTTTTTATTGTTGATTGTTATAATACTTTATTTTTCATGGTTAAATAGTAAACCGTCTTATAAAGAAAAATTTCACCCAATGATAAGAGCTAAATATAGAAGTGGGATGAGAAATATGAAAAATGTGAAAGAGGGTTTAGATGTTGTAAAAAGACAAGCTTTTAGTTCATTATCAAAAAAACTGGGATATTAATTTTTTTTACATATATATATTAAGTACAAGTATGTTATCTAATATATATAATTTCACGAATGGTAGTATAGAATCATTAAATCAAAGCAAGTTTTTTGCAGGTATAATAATGTTAATATTGAATATTGGATCAAAATTTATTACAGTAGAATTTAGTGATTCACAAGAAGCATATTTACGTAATGTTTTGGGTCGTCAATTGTTAGTTTTTGCAATTTGTTTTGTTGCAACAAAGGATCTTGTAATAGCTTTAGCGCTAACGGCATCATTTTCGGTTCTTGCTGATCACTTATTTAATGAAAATAGTAGATATTGTATGTTGCCTGAAAGTTTTAAGAAGTTGAAGGATGTTATTGATACAGATGGTGATGGAAATATAAGCGAAGAGGAACTATCGAATGCCTTAAAAATATTAACAAGTGCACGAGCAAAAAAGCAAAAGGAAACACAGCGTAAAATATTTGAAAAATTTAGTTCGGGAATGTAAAAATTTATATATTATAAGTATAATATAGCATATAAATGATAAGCACATTAAAGATATTTACGAAAACAAATGTAGAAGGTCATTTGAAATATGAACCATATAAAGTTACAAATTCGAGTAATACAATAAACATTGATAAAGAGAGACTTCGAATTCCTGAAGATACAATTTTGATGTCAAATTTGGTCCCTTTAGAAATGAAATATTTTCCTGAAAAAACGGTGGATTATTTAAATTCAGTTAGTTATTCTGATTCTTTCATAAAAATTTTATCTAATAAACTGAAAGATTATAAGGCTGAGAATCGCAAAGAATATAAAACAACCCACGAACAAGCTGAAAATAATAAAATTCCTCATTATAATATATTAATTATTCTCGAACGCATTTTTAAACAAGGAACCCCGTTTTTTTACGATAAAGATAGAACAATGACATTATTAAATTTTTTTTGGGATGGAACGTATGTTGTTAATATCACTTCATCAAGTAACAAAGATTTTAGAACGTATGAAGTATATGTAAATCTTGAAATAGATCTACGCGCTCCAGATAAAATAAGTCCCGAGGAATTAAAAAAGGCCAGTTGTAAAAGTCAGAAAGAGAAAATAAAACGAATATGGAGTTCAATAAGAAATATTGAATATACTCCACCTATAGGAAATACTGTTGAATTACCAAGTGCACCAGCAATGTATACAAATAATGTATCAGTTGGTGGTGAATTGATTTAAATTAAATTAAAAAATTGATTATAAATTAATAAGTTTATAGAATTACAAAAACTTATTAATATGAATGTTCTAATGAATTTGGAAAATTTGGTCGAGGGGACTATAGAAAAACGTCCATCAAAATCATGTAAGACGCCGTATGTTGCTGATGTTATATTTGAGAACAACGCATTCTTGGGACATACACCAGCATTAGGTTGTTGTGGTTTGTGTGATAAGGATTCAACAGTGTTAATGTCTCCTTCTGCCAATAAAAAAGCGAAATGTGATTATACGATTTATTTGTCGAAAATAGTGGAACGTGGTTATGTATTTTATGTGGGAATGCATCCGAAACTTGCTGAAGTATTAACGGAACAGGCATTGACTCAGAATTATTTATCCATATTAAAAGATATTAAATTTTACCAAAGAGAGAAGACCATAATGAATTCTCGGTTTGATTTCGTTGGAGTAGATAAAGACAATATTCCTTTCATTATGGAGGTTAAGAATGTCCCACTTGCCGATTATGTTGATTGTATTGCTTCAGAAAAGAAGAAAATGAAATTGGATGTAGAGAATTTTGACGTGAAGGACAAAATTGCGTATTTTCCAGATGGTTATAGGAAAAAGCAAAAAGATACAGTGAGTCCTCGTGCTTTAAAGCATATAACAGAGTTGACAGAAATAAAGAAAACATCAATAACAAGATGTATCATGTGTTATGTAATTCAACGCCCAGATGCTTCTTCGTTTCAACCATCTAATGTTGATTTAATATATAGAGATGCATTTAAAGAAGCTGTAAATAATGGTGTAGAAATAATCACCTTACAAATAAGGTGGGATGAAAAAGGAGATGCTCATTTTATGACAGATCAGTTGAAATTAAATTCACTGGACTAATCGAGTAAAAAATTTATAAACATGATAAATAAAAATAAAGATACCTAATGCTAACAATATAAAGTATGTAGTATCACTTAGACTTCTTTCGTAGTAACCCATGTAAGCAATATAGGTGAAAAATGGCAAAATAACTAAATAATGTAAAAGCTGGGTAATATTTCGTCCATTTTTTTCTTCGAAATTGGGTGCAGGGACTAATACAGGTATAAGTAAAGCGGTAGCCATTAATGCTAAATAGGCATAATCGCTGGTTACTTTTCCAGTGTATCCAATGTATATTAATATCATACTTTGGACAAATATATGTAAAAGGTTAACTTTGGACATGGATAATTGAGCAATCATTTTGGTTTTAAAATTATAATATATAAAAATAAAATTATATTATATTATAATATACGGTAGTAGTATGAAATTTACAATGTTATTATTTTATGCCACGTTACGAAATTCAAGAAGAATTTTAACAACTATACATGATTCATATGAATCTCATGTGAATGAATCATATAATAAAAATCGCACACTTAATTCTATAGAAGCTTATGGTTTTTTTATAAATAATGGAAAGGAAAAAACAAATAGTGGTTATGATATGCGTAATATATTATTTGATAATAGTAATAATAATCAAATAATAAATATATGTAAAAATTTTGAAAAAAAGAATTTGTTAGATAAATTAAGTAATCCAAATATAATGTCAATAAAAAAGTTACAAATGATTGATGATAACAGTCATTTGTTTGACGATGTAGATATGGTTCCAAATATTTTAAGCGGAGGATTGTTTGATGACTTTAATTTTGAGATTTAAATATCAAGACTGACTGTATTTTTATCTGATTTTTGGCGACGTTTTGAACGTTTGGGTGGGTGAGCATTTTGTATTTCTTTTAATTCGGAAATACTAATTGTACTGGCATCGTCATTTAATTGTATAGGCTCCGATTGAATATTAATCTGTGGCGCACCGTTTGATCCTGGTTTACTTTTAAGACCAGATAATATGTCTGATATATCCGATGGTCCATTCATTTCGGGACGAGTAGCATTTGTTCTACTACTTCTCATGGGAGCACTTGGATTTTCATAATTATTGGAAAGGTCTACACCACGATTAGGTTCGCCTCTTGCAAAGGCCAAATCGGGTCTACTTTGATTTCTTTGAGGAGGTGGCATTTGTTGTGTTTTCATTGGAGCGGGAGGGGGTCCTGTTGACATATCAATCTCTGGTTCTGAATTGCCTGAACCTTTCATCATATTGCCCATAAAGTTACCGAATCCAGGGTTATTTTGTCCCATTTGATTAACGGCTGCGCTTGTAAATTGCTGCATGAGTTCTGGGTTTTGACGCATGATATCGTCCATACCAGGCATAGATGATTTAAACATAGTATTTGTCATGTGAAGCATAATTGCACTACCACCAAGTTGAAATAACAATTTAAGCTCTGGTGCCATCTTAGCTTTAGATTTATATTTGTCATGTAATTCTTGAAACACATCATCATAATCGTCAATATTTTCATTCACTTGTTCGGACCATCCATCGAGTTTTACATCAAAAGGATCGAAACGATTATTCAAGAACTCTAATCCAGTAATACATGCCATCAACATTTTTCCTTGGAATTTGACGGAATTGTCGCGTTCTTTGTTTGAAATAATTGTTTCATATTCTCCTTGCATTTCCATTAATGATGACTCCATTGTGTATTTTTTACTCAATTCGATTCCTCTTTTTTCGAGAGCTTCCAATTTTTTCAAACATTCAAACTTTTCTTTTAGTGTTTCTTCGCGAGATATTTTGGGAACATTGTCAAAATTCTGTTGAGGATTTACAGGAATATTGTTAAATTTTTGAAATCCATCCCATGTTTTTTCATCAGTGTTTTTCTTAACATCGTTGGTAAATTTAACAGAAGGTGGCTCCATAGATTTAATATTATCGTCCAAATTTAAATTAATACTATGTACACTTTGTAATGATTGATTGTCAAAATCATTATCACCAGAAGGTTTACTATTTAACATAGATGTAAAAGCAGAAGATTTAGACTCACGTAGTGAATATTTAGCTTCGTCTGATTTATCATCTGAAAGATGATTGAGATCATTTTCTAAATCTTGTAAATCGGCTAAATTAATATCAGATGATGGACTATTTGCTCTGGATGAAGTTTTTTTTTTGTCATTCATAAGTAACTCAATACCTGGTCCGAAATTAACGGAAGGTTTATCTAATGATATAGATTCATTATTAAGGTCAACAGTTTCAATATCCATTATGTTTTAATAAGAACTTTTAATTTTAAGTCATCCGCAAAATAAATATTATATTTTAAAATTAACTATGTGGAAGTCAATTAAATATACTAAACCTTGTAAAAAGGAATCGGCAAGATCATCTTTTTTTTTTGATTTCTCAAATATTTCTTTATCTTCAACAATATTAGGATTATTTTTAATCATTTCACTACATTTTTGTATTGATATTTTTTTACGTTCACTGTATGTTGTTTTGTTTTCAGATTGTTCGAAATATTTTAATTTATTGATTGACGAAACGAATTTGATATTGGTAACGTCGTTCATTATAAAATACTGAGCAATCATACCTTGTAATGTTTTCATTTTATTTGCAAGTGGGCTAATTTGATTTTCTATTAGGACAAGGTCAATATGATGTTCTTTAAAAATAGTATTAAATGAAGCCTTTAAATTTTTTCCAAGAGTAATTAAATCGCTATTTTTGTTTGTATTGTGTTTAATTAATGTAAATACGTTTTTTTGAATAAAGGTCTCGATAATAGCAAGTAATTCAGGTTTTAATATTTTATTAACTTTTTGTTCTTCATTAAGAATAGAATATTTATCACATAACATCATTAAATCGCTTAATTTTAATTTTTTTATTTTAGTGAAATTTAGTTCACTTGTAGGGTTGATATAGTCGGTTTTTTTAGAATGTATTTTACAAAAGGTGGTGTTATTCTTTTCATAAGTAGCTTTTTTATCACATAGTTTACCTGTTTTACTACAATTAGATTGACACTTGAAATAGGTATTGTTTTCTAAATCAACTACATCCCATATAAGTATTTTAAAAGTATCTTTGTTTGTAACGTCAAATAAACAAATGGCTAAATTTTTAACTCCTACGTCAATACTAAGTATTTTCATTAATAATATTTATAACAATAGATATTATTAAGTATTTAATTCTTTTTCGAAGCATAATAATTTAATAGTTGATCTTGATTAATACTGGGTGCAACCATACGTGTTTCTAATGTATTACGTGATAAATATAAATTTTTTAGATCACTTGTTTCATAACCATAAGGTTGTGATTTATCATTACTTGATTTATACAAGAATGGTTCATTTTGTGATCCCTGTTTTGTACTTCCATAATAAGGACAATCGCCACATTCGTTACATGAAGATAGCTGATTATGCTCAATAATAGAATTTGCGTTTTCTGTTAAATATTTTCTATATTCCCAATTTGATTGAATATTCGCTTGTGCTTTGATTTCTTTATTAATAACAGCTCCGGGTTGCCATTGACTATAATTTCTTCCATCGCTCATTATAGGAGGAAACCCGAAATGAATATTATTTGATGCTGAATAACAAGTACCCCAACTCATTTATATACTATGTATAAATAAAATTATACAGTCAATAAATCAATTAGCTCCTTTTTTTTCATTTTATTAACATTATTTGCTAAATTTTTTGAAGCAACTATATCTTTAAGAGCCTTTACACTCATTTTAGAATAATCTAATGGTACATCTATAGATTTTACAATGGGTTCAACATCTAAAGTTTCATCATTGTCTAATGATTCAAATGGCAATTCGATTGATTCTAATTGGCTATTATTTTCAGATGTTTCGTCACTTAAAGTAATGGTTTGTTCCATTAAGTCAGTAACCAATTCTTTTATGTCATTGTCATTACTTGAAGAATAATAACTACTATCCTCATCATCATCCATGTCAATAACTTTAATATTAACATTAACATCGTCGTAAGTATCTAATTCTGAACCCATATTGAGTGTTTTTATTTCATCATTTGGAGATAATTCAATTTCGCTTTCTTCATTTTCATCGTCACTGTCGCTTTCACTTTCACTTTCACTTTCACTTTCACTTTCACCGTCACTTTCACTTTCACTTTCTGATATATTGATACGTTGATCATTCATAATTTCATTTTCTACCATTTCATGATTGGTTTCATTTTGTGTTAAATTAAGATGCGATATATTATTAAGCTCTTGTGTCATTGAAGTCATCAAAGAGAACATGGAATTAACTTTATGGTCTAATGATGATAATTGTTGTCTAAAATATAATAATGTTATCAAAGCAATTAATAATGAAACTGCTAAATTAATAAGAAAACTGTTATTTTCTAAACCGAACATTTTATTATAACATTGATATATATTTAAATGGTTAATAGAACGTAATTATTTTTTATATTGATAAACTAATTTTATATTGATAAACTATTTTCTATAATAGATTCTGTTAATTTAATTAACGATTTTGGATAGTTTAATTCTTTTAAGACTTTTATGCCTCCTTTAATTTCAGATATTCCTTCTTTTAACTTGTATTTATAAACGAAATCGTTGTCTTTCAAATCAATATCCATATGATAATTATTTGTATGTTGATTATCATGTCTCTCTATTTTTAAACATAGGTCAATATAGTGAGTTGTTAAAATATAATTGACATTTTTATGTGAGTTCATAAAACTGAGATATGCATAAGCACTCGCAATAGCTTCGTATGGATTCGTACCAGAGTATAATTCATCAAATACACAGAAATGGCGTTTCTTAGGATTTTCTTCTATACAATCAAGAATATCTTTACAACGTCTTGCTTCTGCTTGAAACAAACTATCTCTCCCCGATGTGTCTGGAATATTAATATAGCAATGAATATAATCGTATGGATTTATTTTTGCGCTCTTATAAAATCCATATCCTATTTGCTGACTTAATAAAATATTGAACAATGTTGTTTTTAATATAGTTGTCTTACCCGCTGCGTTCGGTCCTGTAATAATGAGATTCTTTTTCATATTATAACTATTTTTAACTGGTGTTGAGTTTTTTAATGGTGCAAAGTATGATTCTTTGAACTCGTTGTGTTTTTTGGTGAATGTACATTTATTCATTGTTTTATCTTGAATCATTTCGTTTAATTTCATTATATTATCAATATATCCATTAAATCCAAATGAATACATCAATGTGTTATGATATTCATCGTTACAATGAATTGCATAGAAATATTTTAATGCATGTCCAATATTAGTTAGTTTCAATAATCCGAATTTATAGGGTGTTACTTTATGAAGTTCGTTGTTCATTCTCTCTAATACTATTTTATTGTTTTTAACATCCAAATTAAAATTATCATAACTTGATAAATGCTCTGTTGAATTTATGAATTTATCCATCGATTGAATAGTAATATCATTATAATTTCTCATTTTTTCAATACAATTATGTAAATGTTGTAAATTTTTGTTGTATCTATAACAGTGCATAAAATTTTGATATATTTGAAAGAAATAGAAGAAGACTGAAACCATGGAGGTAAGTTTTTGTTCAATTGTCATTGTATTAAAATGAAATATTCGACCGATTGGTAATTTAGATATTAACATTTTAACAGTGGCAAAGTAATCGGGTAGAGAGATAGAAGCTCCCTGAAGTTTTAATAAGAAGAATGGTAAAATTAACATGATAATTGGTATAATTAACGTAAGAATAGGACTAAATAAAGTTGCAAATGTCAAACCTGATAAAAAATATGACGAGTGATTTAATTTTTCAAGTATTTCCCATTCGATATAACAATATTTTTCCTTAAAATTAGTATTTGATTTTAATTCGTTCCAAATTTCTATAACTTCGTTCACATTTTCTTTAGAATAATTGCCTCGATCGATATTGATATTTTTATACAATTCTTGCGATTCTTTTAAAAATTGTGTATCTGTTGTATAATGATTACTCCATGATTGAGTTATTTTTTTTGAAAATTCGTTTGAAGATTCAAATATGCAGTCGTATATACAATTATTTGAATTATCATAGGTTTCTTTTAATTCTAAATCTATTTGTAAATTTTTCGATAACTCGTACAATTTGTTTTTTGGTACAAAAGTTATGGGTAATTGAAAATGATTATTTAGTTCGCGTATGTTATTCATTATAATCAAAAAAGAATAATATACAATTATTTAAACGATTTATTTATTTACGAATGATGATGGCAATTCTTCAATTTGGGTTGAATAATGTTGCTCGATAGCCTTCAAGTTTTTTATATCGCGCTTAGTAATAAAATTAATACCTACACCTTTGCGACCCCATCTACCACTTCTACCAATTCTATGTAAATAGGTATGTACGTCTCTTGGAACATCGAAATTAATTACAATTTCTACTTGCTGAACATCAATGCCACGAGCGGTTACATTAGATGATATTAATACGCGCGAATTGCCAGACTTAAAATCCATGTATGCATCAGTGCGCTCTTCTTTGTCCATATTACCATGAATACGGGCAACAGGATAACTGTCTTCAACCATTGCGCTATATAGATCTTCTACACGTTTAATAGAATTACAATAAATAATACTTTGGGTAGTAGAAATTGTGTTATATAAATCTTTTAGAGTTTCATATTTACTATTATCATCTTCTAACGCAATATAATATTGATTAATACCCTCAAGTGTTAACATTTCCGATTTAACCAAAATTTTCATCGGATTTCGCATAAATTTTTCGGTAAGTGTTTCGATTTCACTTGGCAAAGTTGCACTAAAAAGACATACCTGTACGTCTTTGTTTAAAAACTGAAAAATATTGTAAACCTGCTCTTTGAATCCAACAGATAACATTTCATCTGCCTCGTCCAATATAATTAATTTTATTGATTTTGAATTAACATGGTTTCGTCGCATCATATCAAATGTTCTTCCTGGACAACCAACAATAATATGCGGAGTTTTATTTTTAATCTCCTTCTGGTCAGATTCAGATGATACTCCACCAACCAATAGTTTAATTTTTAACTTTTCCATAAATCCTCCTATAGATTTTAAAACATTATACGTCTGTAATGATAATTCTCGGGTAGGAGACAATATAACAGCTTGTGTTTTACTTATATTTTCGTCAATTATATTTAACGCACCTATTGTAAAAGCTCCTGTTTTACCTGTTCCTGACTGTGCTTGTGCAATTAAATCATTTTTACCAATCATTGGTCCTAATGCTTTTTTTTGAATTGGGCTTGGTGCTTCAAACCCAATAGCATAAATCCCTCTCAAAATATCTTCTTTCATTTTTATGTCATCCCAGCTTTGTATCTCATTATCGTTTGAATTGTCATTTTCACTCATATTCATTATATATTATGATAATATTACGTTTAAGTTAGTATTTTTATTTATAATATATTATAATAAAAAATTGATATAAATAATATGTGTACATATTTATACATCATTTAATGTCGGCCGTTGTTAAACAATCACCTGGATCTGATTTTGTCTGTTACTCATTGGCACAAATATTACAAATCGCTGATTCAGATAATACATTTGAATTATCACAAGATGTAATAGATAAAATAGATAATCTATCAAATAAAGTTGGTGCTCCGACTTATAACAGAACACCTGTATTTAATAGATCAAAGGATGAAAATAAACAAAAAAAGAAAAAGGTTAAAAATATTGAAATAAATGATTCTGATTGGGAAGCTATTAGAAATTTTCAAGTAACTCAACGAGATCAAAAAGAGGGGGTTGATAAAATAATTAATGATATTAGAGGTGACTTTAATAAGCTTAGTGATAAAAATTATGATAAACTGATCGTAAGTATAAAAGAAATGTTTGAGAATCTAATTAAACATAAAGATTTTAACGAAGAACACAAAGAAACTGTTGCAAAGTTGATCTTTGATATTGCAACGACTAATAAATTTTATTCTAAATTGTATGCGCGTTTGTATAAAGAATTGACAGTTGATTATCACTTTATTAAAACTGAATTTGAAGATAAATTTTCATCATTTATAAGTTTGTTCAAAGACATTAACTATGTTAATCCAGACGATGATTATAATTTATTTTGTAAAATTAATAAAGAGAATGAATCGCGACGTGCTTTGTCATTGTTTATTGTAAATATGGTAAAAATGAACGTGTTGTCAAATGATTATCTTGTTACTATTATTAAAGAACTTGTTGTCTTAACACAAACAAAGATTAAAACAGTTGGTTGTAAAGAACAAGTTGATGAATTATCCGAAAATATTTATACGCTAATAACCGAATCATATAAAGAAATTAAACACCATGAAGATTTTAGTATTATTTATGATTTCATCAGTCAAACAAAAGTAAAAAAGAGTAAGGAACATGAAAGTCTTTCAACCAAAGCCGTTTTCAAATTTATGGATATATATGATTTTATGAATAAATAGTTAAATAAAAAATAGTTAAATACAAGAAATATTATTTTATAATAATGGATAATATTTCTTATTCAATTGTAGAAGTATGTAATAGTAATAACAATGAAATTATTGATATGGATGAATTATCCAAAAAGATACAAAATGAAACTGAAAATGATATGAATACAACAAACGAAATGGTAGCATTCGAATTTTTTTATAATGAAAATTATACGGTTAGAGATTTAAATAAAGTGGCTGGATATTATAATATTTCTACTCGTAAACTTAAAAAAGAACAACTGATTAATAAAATAGTTGAATATGAAATGAATTATGAAAATATTGACATAGTTTCACGTAGAAAATTATTACAATTCTATTATGAAGAACTGAAAAATGATAATTATTTTTCTCTTTTTGTTTCGTAATTATCAGTTGTTAATAATAGTTTACCGTTTTCATTATTAAACTGAATTAATGTTCTGAAATCATATGTTTTATTGTGAACTAAATCACGGAAGTCATGAAATAATCCCATAGCTACTTTACGTGTTTCGTTGTTCGACATTACGTGATGTAAAGTATATGTCATTATTTCATCATTAATTTGGTTTTTAAATCGTCTTTCATACTCAAATTCAATTGTACTATATAATTTCATATAAAATATCATGGTTTGAATGTCACTCCAATCATGAAAATATTTGTTGTAGAAATTTTTGAATTCAGTATTTTTCATTAGTTTTACAAGATCGTTGAAAAAACTGTTTTTTTGTAGTATTTCTTTGCCTTTGTTTTCCTTTGAATAATGATCAGCGTCATATTTTGTAATTTCCATAATATATAATTACAAAATAAATATTTATATTATTTTTGAATACATACATTTAAAAATAAATGTCTGATTACATTATAATGGTTGTATCAAAAATAAATAATACTGTTAATTATAGTGAACAAAAGACATTATATCCAGAAGATGTAGAACATAATGCAACTACATATGAAACTGATATATTAGAATTTGATGTACTAATTGCAATAGGAAAGGAAAAATTTAATTTTGTAGAAAAAAATATAATTTTTTTTCCCGTTTATTTAATTAAAAATGACAAGGTCTATAGTCAAATAGGATTATATGAAATTAAAAGTGATAAATTAGTAAATGTATTAGACGATGAAGGTGATTTAAATATGGATTTGATAGGTGATCCGTTATTATATTCTTTCGTTTCAAAAGAATATTTATCTGGAATATTACAACCAGACAATGTAGTAAGTGATGATGACGTAATAGATGATGATTCTGATGATTCTGATGATCCTGATAATCCTGATAAAATATTACGTTCAAAGCAACCTACGCTAAAAATAAATACTGAAACAATAGAAAGCTTATCTACTAAGAAAAAAGACGATAGTGTAGATACGGCTACGTTTATTGATGATAAATCGGTTCATACTGAAAATATTACGAAAGTAGATGATCCCGAAGAAACTATTCCAAATAAAGCATTGTGGATACAAAAATATATGAAAAGCAAACATTTTGGTATTCAAGATAATGAAGGTGGAGGTGACTGTTTATTTGCAGTTATACGTGACGCGTTTAATTCAATTGGTAAGAAAACAACTATCAATAAATTACGCGATATTTTATCTCAAGAGGCAAATGATGAAATTTTCACCATGTACAAACAACATTACGATATGTACGAATCGTCTTTAAAAGAGAATACAACATCAATAAACGATTTAACTCAAAAAAATAAAAAATTAAAAAAGGAGCTTGGTTCTTCCAAAAGTCGATCAAGGCAATTAGAAATAGTGGAGGAAGGTAAAGATATATTATCGCAATATAACAAATTGAAGGAAGAGAATAAGATAACACAAGAACTAAAAAATGAATTTGCGTTTATGCATGGTGTTGATAATTTGGAAGATTTCAAGGCTAAACTGAGAACATGTGAATTTTGGGGTGAAACATGGGCAATATCTACATTGGAGCGCGCTTTAAATATTAAATTAGTATTATTATCTCATGAAAGTTTCGTACAGGGTGATGTTGATAACGTAATCACATGTGGACAGTTAAATGATGCAATATTAGAAAAGAAGGGAATTTTCAAACCAGATTATTATATTCTAACAGATTTTAACGGATGGCATTATAAATTAATTACTTATAAGGGTAGAAAAATTCTGAAACAAAATGAAATACCATTGAGACTTAAGGATGGTATTATTGAAAAATGTTGTGAAAATGAAAATGGTCCGTATAGTATTATTGAGGGTTTTAAAACAGAAAAAAAGGAACTACATAAAAAAATATCAAAAGAAGATGTTGTTGAACCAATATATCAAACAAAATATGACGATGATATAATTTTTCAAATTTATGGTAAATCCTCAAATAAACCATATCCTGGAAAGGGGAGTGGCGAAAAAATAACCAAAGAAAATCTACCTTTATTTGGTGATTTAAAAGCAATACCAGAATGGCGTAGAATGCTATCAGATGAATGGATACATAAATTCACTTTTGACAAACATGAATGGTCATCTGTAAAACATTGTGTAGAAGGTATCAAATATAAAAATGATAAAAATATGGAATTGTATGAAAAATTTTCAGTGAATTCTGGTTCAGAATTATCTCAAGATATAAGTTTAGTCGATAAAGAAAAGAAAGATAAAGAATCTATTACTTCGGAAGTGTATGAATCCATATTAACATCGAAATTTTCTCAGAGTAAAGATTTGAAAAACGCTCTTCTAAAAACACATAAGGCATTACTAATGAATTATATGAAAGGAAAACCAGCATCAAAGAATTTCGAATTGATGAATGTAAGAAGTAAATTATCAGAATAAATATGTATTATACCTACAAACCCTGATTTTTTATATTAATGAAAATCGTCTTCTAATAGATACATATGTTCTAACCATTCATTTTCATTTTGTATGGAAGTAGCGATTATATCATTGTATATTTTATATGCTGCTATTTTTTCATTATGAATACTTTTCATATTACTTATGGAACTTATTATGTATGAATTGATTTTTTTTGTATCTGAATCATTGGATATATTAAAAGAGGAAATGAATGTATCATTTTGTAATTTATATTTTGAACGCCAAAAATTATAAATATGTAAAATTTCATCTGGGTTGATAAAATCAAATGATTCGTTTAAGTGATATAATTCTTCCAGATCCATATTTTTATAATCAACATAATTATATTTAAATACAAGTAATATAAAAATATGTTATGATATAGTATATTATGGAAGTTATACAAGAACATAGTTATGATCATCAACTTACAGATGAATCAAAAAATATTATTGATGAACTTCATAAATTCAACCAGAAACATTTAAAATTACAACCCAATATTGGAAACAATACAACCGAATTTTTTAAAGAAATGTACGATAATATTATTGATGCAAAACATAATTTTAAGAAGCAATATAAACAACGTTTCAGTTTACATGAAATTACGTCGACGAAGCAAATTCCGAAACCAGATACATTTCATTCGCATTTTTTTCCTGGTGATATAATTAAGTCAATTGATTCTAACTCAACGCATTGTTTACGATATGATTACAAAATAGACAAAAGAACAATCAGTCTTAATCTAATATTCATGGATCACACTGAAACAAATATTGATTCGTATAATCATTATATCGAATTGATATACATGATTACTCATATTTTAAATAATTATTCTTCTATAGAATGTGGTAAAAATCTTTCATTATATATTTATTTAACAGATTTTAAAAAACAGATACCAAATTCAAATATGGAAGAATTTGATACAGAGCATGTCAACACCGCATACAGTGATATTTGTACAACTAATTCACAAATTGTCATTTATAGAAAAGAAGAATGGATAAAGGTTTTGATTCATGAATTATTTCATAATTACGGTCTTGATTTTTCTAAAATAAAATATGGCAATTTAAAAGATAAGTTTAAAGAATTATTTCCAATTAAGAGTGATTTTGAGATTACAGAATCATACGCTGAATTTTTCGGCGAAATGATTAATGTGGCAATAACTACCTTTTATTTAGATGATTCTACCTCCATATATATGTATATAAAGAACGCACATTATCTATTGTTTTATGAACAGTTATTTTCTATGTTTCAATGCGTTAAAATATTATACAAAATTGGCTTAGGATATGAAAATCTATATTTACAAGATGATCTAAGTAAATCTCTTAGAAATAATATTTACTATAGAGAGAATACGAATGTCTTTTGTTATTATGTAATAAAGAATATATTATTGTTTAATTGTGATGATTTTATTGGTTTCTGTTATGATAAAAATTTACAATTTTTAGATTTTCGCAAAACAGATACAACATTAAATTATTTCTATGATTTTGTAAAAGCAAGATATAACGATAAAAAAATACTCAATGTAATTCACAAAACTGAAAAAAATATAAATAATGTATCTAATAATTTATTAAAAAATACAGCACGAATTTCGTGTATTGAACTTAACTAAGTTATTAAATAAAAATATTGATTAAAAATAATATTTATATATACATATTATATATAAATATGATGATTCCATATAATTTAATATTCAAATTTATTACTCGAACGTGTAGTAAATTTTCAATCGATGAATCTCATGGACTAAAACATAGTATGGATGTGTTCAAATATTCACAACGAATTATGAATAGTGAAATAAAATTACAACCAATAATGAAAGATCAAGAACGTATCATATACACATCAGCACTTCTACATGATATGTGTGATAATAAGTATATGGATGAACAATATGGGTTGGACAGAATCCGAGAATTTATTACAATAAGTTTAAATTATGATAGAAAAGAGGTTGAAACAATATGTAAAATTATTTCAACAATGTCTTATTCTAAGGTTAAAAAGAATGGTTTCCCTAATATGGGCGAATATCAGTCAGCTTATCATATTGTTAGAGAGGCTGATTTATTAACAGCATATGATATCGATCGATGTATAGTATATAATATGAATTGTTGTAATGAGGAATATATACAATCAATTACAGATGCTTGTAATTTATATGAAGTAAGAATGGGAAAACATATAAAAGATAATTTATTTGTTACATCTACAGGGTTGTCTATTGCAAGAGAATTAGAAACAGATGCGAATTTACGTTTTAAAGAATTAAAAAATATAATAACATAAAATATAAATTAATTATTATCGTGTGTACATGGAATACATACATTAATATGACCGTTTTTTTTCGATCTAAATTTTTCAAATAAAGATTTATATCCACATGGTTTATAAAATGAGGATATAAATGGATTATTGTCATTTGACAGACGTGTTGGTGTTGTTTTCACAATATTACCGTTTTCATCACTATAAAATATTTTTTTAATTTTAATACCTGTTCTGTTTGACGAGTTAATAATATTCTCAATACAGTTCTTGCATACTTGAGAATTACCAAGAATTCCTTGGGATTTTGATACTCTGATAACTACTAAATTATATGCTTGTTTATTACGTTTCTTTATATTATCAGAATGCTTTCTTGATACTTTCGAAATAGCATGCATTTCGGCATGTGTCGTTGCAAAATTTGCAACTTGGTAATGATTCTCACCATAGTATGATTTCGACTGAAAATTCATTCTGTTCTTTCCGTTTCTGACTAAATAGGCTGCATGATTCGATGGACCACCATCGACCTGCGTTCGCGTCTGCGTTAACTTATTAATTAACTGCTGCATTATATTATATTAATTACTTTGTGTATTAGTTTTATACCTATTAAAAATAAATCAATTTTAAAATTATTATTATTTTTTTCTTCTTGTCTTTTTGTTCTGGTTACTTTTTTTTGTATTTTTTTTTGGTTTATGTTTTTTATTTATCGATTTTCTTTGTTTATTTTTCTTATTTTTCTTATTAGTTCTTGTTTGTTTTTTACCACCAAATCCTAGTTCCTCTTCTGTATCTGAATCATTCTCTGTCATCGGTGTTCTTATGTCTTCTGGTACATCGCCTTCAACTATTCTTAATCTTCTTCTTGTTCTTTGCGGAGCCTGTGGTGTTCTCGGTTGTGTATTTGATGCTAAATTGGGCATGGTTAATGGTGGAGGAGTTCCTTCAGGTGAATTTGGTTGTAGATCACTCATACTTAATCCAGGTGGAGGACCAGTAGGTGAATTAGGGGGGTAATGTAACGAATCGCCTTGTAGATCACTCATACTCAATCCAGGTGGAGGACCAGTAGGTGAATCGGGTGTGTATTGCAGTGAATCGCCTTGTAGATCACTCATACTCAATCCTGGTGGAGAACCAGGTGATGTTTCTGATCCAAAAAGATTTCTTGATACAGGGGATTCTTGAGGACTGTCTGGTCCAAAAAGGCTTCTTGATACAGGACTATTTGCTGTATTAAAAGGTATAAAATCAGAATCATTTCGATTTTCAGACCGTATTTGTCTCATAGCTTCATTATAATCTTCTGAAATTCCACTATCATTATCACTATCATAATCATCATCGGCAAGAGAATGTATTTCATTAATAGACTCAAATTCTTCGTTTACTTGTTCAATATACGTTTCATCTAATAAAGCAATTCTATTATTAGACGTATTATTTGAATTTAAAGGTGTTGCAAAATAATGCCATTTTACTTTTCTATCGGGAGGAAATTCAGAATCTCTGAAAATCTCTTTAACTATACATATAAGATTTTCCATAATATTGGGTATATTAACAATAACCATATCGCCTCTGTTAAATTGTGGCGAATTTAATGGAATATTTTTTACAAAATCAGGATCAGTGAAAAGAGTCATATATGATTTTGCAGTCTCTTCTTCTCCAACTTCAGCACTTATATCTAATTTTTCTATTTCATTGTATAATATATCTGATGGTGGTAGTTTGTTATCTTTTGCTTCTTTTACTATTTCTTCATCAAATTTAATTTTATCTATTAATTCTGATAATTTTTCGTGATAATAAGAAATATATGAATCCAAATCGCTATCTCCTGAATCAAAATCTTCGTCAATAGGTTCAATAGTAAAAATTTGAACAACATCATTTTGACCATGTGTTTCACTTACACCAAAACTTGTATTTGTACTACCGATGCGTTCTTTACCTATTGCTTCAGTTACATTAAATACATTAGTGATGGTTGAATCTGTAATTATATCTTTATCATATAAAGATATTTCCAAAGGTATTACATTATATTTTAACAACTTTATAATTCCTGTTATATCAATTAATAATTTTCCCATTGGACCTATCGGTAATCTTATATATGATGTTTTTCCTTTTTTTCCACCATAACCTTGTTCAAAATTAGCCATATGAAAAAATGGATTAACGTGTCTTGGTTTAATACTCCAGTCACTTGAATCTTCATCTTGAATCCATTTGTGGAATAGATTATCAGGTTTATAATTGACAATACTTTTCATAATTTCTTTTTTTTCATAACACCATATTTTACCAAAAATAAGAAATACAATAATATCTGAATCTGGATCTAAATTATGTGTATTTGTTACATCATCTGTATTATCAACACGATTTGAACAAATTTTAGTATACATATTTTCTAATTCTTGTATTTGTTCATCTTCAATAGTTCGCACTTCTTCTTCGGGCATATAGGTCAATACTCGCGATTTAATTTTATTATAATTATCTGGTTGTCCCATCATTGTTCTTTTTGCCCATTCTTGTCTTGATTCTCCATCAAACTGATCAATTTTTGCAGGAAAAAAACCATGTTCTAATAATTTTGAATAATATAATATTGCGTCTTTACTGGTAGAATTTTCTACTAATTTTTCTTGAATCCATTCACTAATACCGTAGCGTTTAGACGCTGAAGAAATTCTTTTTTTATATTCATAATTAGGTAATGGATCTAATTCTATCAATAAATCAAATAATTTTTTATTTGCTGCGGATGATTTTGTAGCTAATTTTTCATAAACATTTGCCAATGCGTTTTCGTAATCTGTTAGTTCTAATTTTTCTTTTACTTCTAATTTAAGGAGATCAGAATCTGTAGATTCAATCACCTTAATAATTTTATTTATTTCTTTTGTAACTAAATAATCAGAATCGTCGTATAAAACATTCTCTAAAAATGTTAATATTGTATTTATATTTGTTGTATCAATATTCGCGGTCATTTTGATATATATTAGAGTTATATTTTTTATGAACACTGCAATTACATTTTCCTTTCACTGGTTTATTTTGACATGGTCTGCCTTGTTTTGTATTTACTCCACATACATAAATGTAAGAACCATCACCGATCTTTTTCTTATTCTTCAACCATTCTTTACTTGCGTTGTCAAAATCTATATCAACCGTATATTCTTGATGTATCATATTAGTTTTAAAACCATGTAAAACAAAAGGAATGATTCAATTTTAATTTTAAATTAAAATTGAAATATATTATAATTTGTAAATATATAATACATTAAATGGGTATCAAATTTTTAAATAAATACATTCGTACATATTGTGCGAATTCGATCAAAAAAATTCATTTTGGCGAACTTCAATGGAAGAAGATAGCAGTAGATGTTAGTATATATTTGTATAAATTTAAAAGCGAGAAGGCGTTAATGGAACAAATGTATTTGATGATAAATTTATTTAGGTTTTATAATATTATTCCCATTTTTGTATTTGATGGAAAACCGCCTGATGAGAAACGCGAATTAATAAACCAGCGCAAAGAATCGCGAAAGGAGGCAAAAATAAATTATGAGATACTTAAAGAGCAATATGATATTGCCGAATCAGAAGAAGAAAAAAATGAATTATTCAATAAAATGGAAAATGAAAAGAAAAAATCAATTCGTATAACACATGTTGATATTCAAAACGTGAAAGAACTGATGGATTCATTAGGTGTAACATATTGTGAAGCATCAGGTGAAGCGGATGAGTTGTGTGCTTATTTGAGTCATAAAAAATTAGTATATGGTTGTTTAAGTGAAGACATGGATATGTTTGTTTATGGCTGTAATAGAGTATTTAGATATTTGAGTCTTTTCAACAGAACATGTATATACTATGATTTACCTGATATACTAAAAACATTGGATTTATCATTAGATGAGTTTAAAATGATATGTATTATTTCTGGTACAGATTATAATGTTGATAATAATGATAATAATACTATTTATGATATAATAAAATTATATAAAAAATATAAAAAGCAAAATAATTCCGTATTGTTTATCGAATGGTTAAAAAATAATAAAAAAATAGATAATTCGGAATCATATGATAATGTAAAACATTTATTTGATGTTCAGAATTGTAATAATTCCGATACTATGCAAAAAATAAATATAAAAAATTCATCAATTAATAAAAATAATGTAGAAAACTGTATGAAAAAATATAAATTTATATTTGTATAACATAATAATGTCCTGTCAATTAATTGAACTTCGGGAAATAACAAAAGATGATAAATTATTGTTTTTTTATAAAAGTATAAGAAATAATGTTTTGTTTATAGATAACAGTACGTTGTACAACTATGTTTTTTATATGAATAATTTACACCAGTTAATGAATAAACGACAAGCATATATATTGGATAAATATAAAGATACGAATACAGAACCTACAACTATCGATTATTATAATTTATATGATAATCCAAAATATGCTTATGAAATTGTTGAACTGTATAAATATATTCAGTTTTATACGAAAGATATAAAAAAGTTTTGGAATAAATATAATCCTATTATGAATAAAATGATAATATAAATTATTGTAAAATCTCGTTTACTTTATTAATGGTTAATAATGCTGTGTTATGAAATTCACTATTAATATCGTCTTTATCAATTAATAAAGACAATTTGTTAGAAAATAATTTAAGTCTTTTTTTTGAATTAGGAATCATTTTATAAGTTTCTTCTAATACTTCTTCTTGTTTTCTGATATCATATATATCGGCCTTGTTCTCTTTCATTTCTCTAATGTTATTTTGCTGTTCGCTGTATTCTTTTTCATAACTATTAATATCAATAATAATTCTTTTTAATGAATTAATTTGAATAAGAATTTTCTTATTGATATCAGACATATTATATAATATAATAATAAATTTATTGTTATTATATTATTTTTATAATTTATAATTTAATTTTATTAAACTACAGGATAAGATGGTTGCATAGCAATTCCACAAACACCTTTATCATTGGTGCTATCGCTACGACCAATTTTAATATATCCTTCATCACCCCAGGTTGAACTCCATGAATTCTTAACCAACCAATAGTCTGTTCCACTTTCCGAACCATAACCTACGATCAATACACCATGGTCCAAATTTGTTCCACAAGCATCACCAGTCAACACACCACTTTTATACAACTGAAATGTTTTCGTATCCGCCTCAATAGCAATAGATACAGGACCTTGGGAAACTGCCTCTTTCAAATGAAGTTGATTGTTTGGGGTTACATCGACACAGGAAGAAATAGTGACAGATGGTTCACATTTTCCACACGATCCTCCAGTTTTAGTTGTTCCTGATGTATATGGATAATCGGATTCTGTACACATACCATTATCAATAGCATATTGGAAAGCACCATCCATTAGACCACCATTACAACCGTGATTTCCATATGAGAATCCTGCTGAACAGTCTACCAATTGTTGTTCAGATAAACTAACAAGCTTACCATTGGCAATAGCCCATGCTCCTTCCATAGCTCCAGTTGCGCTGAAAGACCAACATGAACCACATTGACCTTGATCTTTAACATCGGTTACGGCTCCTTTAGAACGCCAATCAAAAGAATCGGGGGAGTTAGAAGAAGTGGATGAAAATGTACCGCATTTTGAACGTGATCCTAAATCCAACGTATTCATGCTCTTGAATTCATCGTTTGTAATATCAGCGAATTGTGTAATTCCCAATGTGTAATTAGATTGAACACCGTTTGTTTGTTCAATGTATTTAATGTTTTCTACAAATGTTTTGAAGCGTGATTCAAAGTGTTCCATATTATCATATATTTTGTCGAATTTTTTGATAAATCCAAGAAACTCGTGCATTTCAGATTTAAATACGGATGCTGCAGAGGCAGCGGATACCAACGAAATCATTACAATAATGTTATTAATCATCATTTGTATAATACAACAAAATAATCTTTATATTGTTACTAAATAATACATATCATTTAAGTTTTACAACTTAATAATAAAATATAAAATGAATATATGACATTATATGATAATAAATATTATATAAAACGCATAGGAGATTTTGCAACAAATGGAAATAAAAAAATAATGTATTCATTTTTTTCTATTTTCCTCTGCTTTGATGATTATGTAAATAATCAGTCCTATGATTGTTTTCGTATAATGTTAGGTTCTACATTTGTATGGACGTTAATTGAAATATATTTAAATATATCAAAAACACGTGTAATTAAACCCATGTATATCACAATGTTACATAAGAAAAAAATACGCCTACCTAAATATGTAGGTATATTTCTACAAGGATTTCAAGAGGGAGGAGTAGTTACGACATTTGGTTTATATTTCGGGGATAGACTATTTGATATTAAATATTTATTATTCTTTCATATATTTATTTTTTACATAATTATTAACATGAGTATCAAAAAAAGTAATGGAAAAATCGTATCTAAAAGACAAATCAATACACCAGTATCAATAGGTACAATGGGATATATAACATTGTATAATTTAAAAACATTATACTATAATCCATTACATTTTTATAGACAATTTGCTATGTTTTTCTCGATGATTTATGTTTGTTCGATATGGACTATCATTGCGTATGTTAAAAATTTTAGAACAGTGGAAATACAAATAAAAAATGATAATAATCAATATATTGTAAAAAAACATACCCACTGGGATTCACTATTAATATTAGGTTATGACGTTATATTTGAAATTGGTTTTGCATATTTAACCTTTTACAACTGGTTTATATTATAAAAATTGATTATATAATTTATAAAAGTAATAAATTATATAATAGAAGTATGGAAGGAATTATTATAGTAACAGGACTAATAGCAATTATGATGGCACGCGCAATATTTTCGAGTCCTTCGCGCGTAACACCATCATAATTAATCATTATATGATTTGTTTGTATTCATAGGTAAAATAATCCTATGTAAATTTGAATACACAAACCCACACATTCCACCCATTATAAATCCATAATTATAAAAATAATCAGAGAAGACAAAATTACATGACTCTTTATATGTCATGAACGTATTTTTAAAATTAGAATAAATAAATCCTCCTGTAATAGACCCTGTAAGTGTTAATAGAATGACGCGATTCATTATTACTATAAGCAATGATCTCTTTATATGAATTAAATTATTAATAAGGGCTCAGCAGGGAATCGAACCCTGGATCTCCTGCACCCAAAGCAGGAATCATACCACTAGACCACTGAGCCTTCAGAACGACAGCTACAGGATTCGAACCTGTGCGGGAAATACCCAGCAGATTTCGAGTCTGCCTCCTTAACCACTCGGACAAACTGTCATTATTATACAATAGCATTTCTTATTTAAACATTTTTTAATGTAATAATATATTATGGATCATCAGGATCACACTATAATTATTCTTAATGGGAGAAAAAAACCGATTGAAAAGAGAAACGCTGCTCCAAGAGTGAATGTAGATTTACATAAAATAAAAATCGAGAATGAGCAAGAAAACTTTAAAATAGAAACGATTCCTAAAAAAATTTGTAATCAAATAGCAACAGCAAGAAATTTGAAAAAATTAACACAAAAGGAAATGGCTCAAAGGTTAGGTGTTCAAATTAATATTTATACTACATTAGAAAATGGTAAGGCCATATACGATGGAAAAACAAAACAACTTGTAAATAAGCTGCAACATATTCTTGGTACAAAATTTGTAAAATAGTATACAAATTATATTTTCTTATTTTCTTTAATATATTCTATTAATTTTTTTCTTTTGATTGACATTTTAGGAGTCAAAAACTTTTCCATTGTTTTTGATGAAATTAATACAATACTTTTAATGTGTAAATATGTGTCAATCTCTCTGTTAATCTTCTCAAGAATTCTATAGTCAAAACATTCATCGGTGATTAATACATTATGATCCATATTTTCTCCATAGACAATAAAATTTATAGACACGTATTTTTTTATGATGGATTCTAATTTGCTAACATTTACAAATTTTCCGTTATTCATTTTATAGTTCTCGCTAATTCTTCCATTGAAAAATAGAAAATTGTCTTTTATACTACCACTATCACCAGTCTTATAGAATATCTTATTATCTCTCTTAAATAATACGTTATTCGATTCTTCTTCAGCATTCCAATAACCTTTCATTACATTAGGACCTGAAATACATATTTCGTCATTTATAATTTCAACGATTACATTATCTAATATTTTCCCAACTGACTCTGTATTACGCGAGTGATGTAAATGATTTACTGACACCATTGGCGCTGTTTCTGAACATCCATAACCTTCGCAAATTACTATATTATTTCTTTCATAGAATAATCGGGTATGTTCATCTAACTTTGCACCACCAATAAATATATTTTGTAAATTATTACCAAATAATCTATTAATTATTTTTGGCAATACATGACGTATAAATGGTTTATCTAAAATCTGGACCTTCCTTTTAACAGCTTCCAGTACCTTTGGAACAACATATAAAATATCTGGCTTTACTTCCTTACATTCATAAATAAATTGCGATTTATTACTACACAGTGCTGTTGTATTATCGTGTAGTAAATTATAGTATAATTCGCATGTTAATCCATATATATGGGCCCATGGTAAAATATTTAAACTGGTTAGATTGGAATCAATATCATGAAAACGATTATGAATACCGTTTATGTTGGATAAAATGTTGTCATGTGATAATTTCACGCCTTTTGGATTTCCAGTTGTTCCAGATGTATAAATTAAGGTTGATAAATTGTTATGATTTATATTAAACGTGGAAAGGGGGTCATGATTTTTTTCAATATCTATATTATTTCTAATAATTGTTATGTTACCTATTCTTGGTGTTTCATTTGTTATTAATAACTTTGGTTTACAATCATTAACTATAAATTGACAATATTTATCATCTTGTTGTTCATACATAGGTACCCATATGGCTCCTATTGACTGTGTGGCTAAATTCCATGATAACCATTCTATCGAATTTTTTCCTTTATACGCAATTCTATCTCCATTTCTAATATTTCTATTATGTAATGATGTTATACAATTTTGAACACCATTATATAAATTTTCTCTGGAGAGATTTTTCCACTGATTATGTTGTTTATATTTTAAAACAACAAAATTAGGATCACGATTGACAGTATTCAAAAAATGTCTCACAATATTATTTTTCGAGTATCTATAATGCATTTACATATATATTGGAAAATAGTTTTATACTCATTTAATAAAAAATAGGAATATTATAATTATCATACGGTAATTATAATAAGTTTTTCAATAATATCATAAGAAAAATACACGATCAGGGAATCGAACCCCGGGCGTCTGCTTGGTAGGCAGACATGTTACCACTACACCAATCGTGTTAAGTTAAAATATGTGTTTTTATTCTTTAATTTTATTTATTTTTATTAATTTATGCGGTTTTTTCAGCAACAACCACTTTCTTAGGAAAGTGATGGCTCATGAATTTCTGAAGGTTGAAATAAGTGAGTTGGTCGGTTTTTTGAATTTTAAGAAGTTTGGCAAGAGCGGCGTCGGGAATAATAATACGACCATTATCTTTGTCTTGAAGACTGTTGGCACGAATGTAAGCATTGATTTCTTTGGTGACTTCAGTGCGGGCCATCAATGTACCTTCGGGCTTTTTAAGAAAGGTAGTCAATTCTTTGCTGATTTCAGTAGGCTTTACAAAACCACTGGGTTCACGGTTACCAGTTCTACGTTTTCCTTTGTTGGATGATTTTTGAGCAGCTTTAAAGTCGCGAGTACATCTTTTCTCAAGAGCACGGAAGTCGGTTTTAAGACTGTTAAATTGTGCTCCAACAGCTTGGAGTTTTGCCATAAATACATTAAATTGTTCAAAAAGAGTAGAATCAGCAGTTTCGGTCACAGCAGTTTCAACAACTACAGGAGCAGTTACTACGGCAACAGTATCTACAGGAGTAGCGGTTTCTACGACGGTAGAAGTAGAAGTCTTTTTAGTGACTCTTTTTTTAGCGGGAGTGGTAGTTTTGTCGGATGTCTTTGTCATCTTATATGATGTATTAACACTTATTTTTTAAGTGCTTTAACGCAAATAATTAATTAATGTGAGAAACGGATTGAAAAAGCCATGGTAAACTTTCTGCAGCTTCCGAATTTACTAAAGTTAATGCCGCTAAAACATAAAAAGCACCTAAAGATTGATTGTCAGTAGTATGTCCACTTTTGACAAATCTTGACATAATTTGTAAAACACTATTCTGAATGTCGATTAATGAATTATTGCTTAAATTTAATAAATTAGAACCTCTAAACGGATCACCTGTCGGAGGACATATATTCATTTTTATTGAATTTTGCAGATTAGCTCGATACGTCCAAATATCATATAATTCTCGAACATACATTATTAACTGGGTTCTATCTAATGATAGAAACCATCGAGGATTTGTATAATTCCCAAGATGATCAATGTGTTGAAACAATTCTAATGCTTTAAATTCCAGTTTCTTTTCTGGTTTAATATTATCACATTCTTCTTCATCTTTGTTATTTACTTTTATATTCAAACATTTACATATTGATAAATATTCGACCAAATTACGTTTCACAAACTTCGGAAATAAGTTTCTGTTATACGGATTTTCATGTTTTTTCGATCGTTGATTTTTAACATTAAATAATGTATATATTGAAATAATATCAAAACCATAAATGAAATTATCTACATCTTTGAAACTAAAAAATTGTTCATGTGGTATTTCGTTTATTTTCTGCAGTGTATAAAAGTCGCAATCATTTACACACTTGTCTCTTTTGAATAGTGCTGGTCCTTGATAATTAATACATTTTCTTAAAAGAATGCCTCTACTTATTTTTTGTATTTTTGTTGTATAATAGGATAAACGCAAATAATTATATGCTTGATTAAATAATTCATTTTTTGTTCCTGTTAATTTCAAATTATAATGTTTACAAATCTTTTTTAATTGAACCACACGATAATTATATTTACACATTTCAAGAAATTCAGATGTTTCAGGTATAAAAAAATCATTATCATTCAATTTAGATAATTGTTTTTTATATGGAGGATCAACATAAAATGATGTAGAAATTTTTTTATTATTTTCACGTATTTTCATTATTGTTATTATTATATATATATAATAATTAATAAATTCTTTTTAATTGATTTCAAAGAAGATTTATATCTTCACTGTGTTTACTTTCCTATTGCTCTTATAATGTACTGAACCAACTTTCTCTCCTTTGATTAAGTTTGAAACAAGTGTATAACATATTTTAAGATTCGGTATATTTCTATATTTTGTATGTTGTTTACACAATTCAGCAGCAGCATTCAAGATAACATCATCGATATCTTCTGATTGGATGATAATATGACCTGATGGAAACGAATTTAAATGCATCCAAGTAAATTTATCATCTGATTCGTCAATCAATTGCCAATTTTCCTTAGCAGTTTCACCTAAAAAGGCATTTATCCCATTAATCTCAAACGTTTTCATTATATAATTAATAGATTATATAGAAATATTTCATATTCAATTTGTTAATTAAATACTTAAAATTAAGAACTATTCTTTTTTTAAACTATTTTCATTTAAATCTGTATTTATAAAAAAAATTGATTTAAAGATAACATGTTAATATAGATTAATACAGTAAGATGACCAGCACACAGACCATGATCGTAGAGGGTAGCGCCTTTAACGCTAATTCCGATATTACCTACACCAAGCCTAAGATTAATGCTTCAGGTGGAAAGAATGTCGGTATTCTTAATACAACTTCCAAGAAGTCAACCTATTTGTCTACTCCCCTTCTTATGACTTGGGGTGTAAATGAATGGGTTGATGACAAGACAGGACGCAAGTCTTATGATCTTAGTCTTCAGTTTCCTCGTGATCAAGATTCCAATTTTAGCAACGATACTAAGTTGTTTTTGAAGAATTTGTCCGATTTTGAGAATAAGATCAAGGCCGATGCAATTGCCAATTCAAAGGAATGGATGAATAAGACCAAGTTGAGCGAAGAGGTAGTAGATGCTCTATGGACTCCTATGCTCAAGTATCCTAAGAACCAAGAGACTGGTGATTTCGACTACAGTAGAGCACCCACTCTTCGTGTTAAGATTCCTTATTACGATGAGAAGTTCAGTGTCGAGCTTTATGATATGAATGAGCAACAACTCTTCCCTGACACAGAGGATGATAATGTAACTCCTCTTACTCTTATCCAAAAGAGTCAAAATATTGCCATTGTTATTCAAAATGGTGGTATTTGGTTCGCTAACGGTAAGTTTGGTACTACTTGGAAGCTTGTACAAGGCGTAGTTCAACCCAGAGCCAGTCTAAGAGGCAAGTGTCATATTAAGCTTGATTCTGCTTCTAAGGAGCGTATGGCTACTGCAACCGCATCATCTGATGTTGATGACGACGAAGAGGAAACCGCAGTTGCTGATTCTGACGAGGAAGACGAACCTACTGTTTTCCAAGAAGTAGCCAAGGCAGTTGAAGTTGAAGTACCTGCTAAGAAGAAGATTGTTCGCAAGAAGAAGGTAGTCGAAGCATAATTTAAAAACAAAAACAAAAATACAAAATAAATAAATAAACTCGAATTTAAACACAACAAAAAAACAAAGGGATATCCTTTTTTTTCATATTTTATAATTTATAAAATTTGAAAAACTTATTCAAAATAATTATAATAGTTTATATATTCTATTTTTTTTATGAATTATTTTTATAATGAATTTAGAAATAAATAATATCAAGGATTCGTTAACATTAAATGATTTTTATAGTAAAATGAATATAAGTAAATTCGAAGGTTACTCTCAACAAGTTGAAGGACAATCCTTGTTTTTGTCCAATGTCGTCAAAAATAACGGAATAAAGAATGTTATGGAAATCGGTTTTAATGCTGGTCATTCAGCAGAATTATTTTTATCAAGCAACAAGAATATAAATGTTTTGAGTTTTGACCTTGGAGATCACAAGTACGTAAAACACGGTAAACAATTCATTGATACCAAATATCCTAATAGACATTCACTTATTTTGGGAAATAGCGTACAAACAGTACCATCATTTTCAAATAGGACTAATATGAAATTCGACGTCATTTTTATCGATGGTGGTCATGATTACGAAACCGCAAAACAAGATTTATTAAATTGTAAAAAATACGCACACGATAAAACTATTGTTATTATGGATGATATTGTCAACCAAAAAAATTGGATAAAATCCTGGAACGTAGGACCAAACATTGCATGGGGTGAAGAGTTATCTAATGGTAATGTAAAAGAACATGGACATGTAAGTTACGAAAGTGGAAGAGGGCAAAGTTGGGGAAATTATAACTTCAATGTATCTTCAAATAGAAAAATCAATATGTTTTTTTAATACATATTAATCTATTATTACTATTATTGTAAATGTTTTCCATTTATAATAATACATATTCTGTAATATGGTCTATAAATCCATTTCATGTTCAACGTTCGTATTATATTTTTCATTATCTAACATTGTTTCGATAATATCTACTACAGTATAGCCTTTTTGCTTTTCACGAAAGGCAATCGCTTTATTACAATCTGTAAACGAACCCAGAATAGATATTTTACAAGGAACTCTATTCATATTATATTCAACACCAATCACACAATATACACATATGCTATTTTCCATTATAATCAAATATTTACTATTTATTTTTAAATGAATTCTATGTGAACAATTATATGTGATTTTTTGCAGTCATCATATACATTATTTTCATTGATAATGCTAATACCACTGTTTTTTAAAACATACGTTTGATATTTTACAATATGTAATTCAGAGAGATTAATATGGAACTCTCTCTTTCCCATATTAAAATGAATTAATTCGGTTTGAATTAATCCATCAAATTTCAATTTCAAGTAAATATGTAAATTATTACGTTCATCAATATTAATATGATCAGGTAATTCAGGAATACATTTTACTATTATTTCATTCTTTTCAAATTCATATACTAACTCACTATGCCACATAGGAATATATATAGTTTTCTCTCCACGAACTAATTTATAAATATTATTTTCAAACAGATCATCTATAGATGGATTCACTATATATACATTGTCATCAACCTTGTTATCTATGAGTTGTTTTAATTTATTCGAAAATTCCTTGTTAATATTCAACAAATTCTCGTATTTCTTAATAAACTCATACAATTCGATTAATACAGAAGTATCCATTCCTTTACATAAATCATACACCAAATTAATATCACAATTTAATTCTAACTTAGATAAAATGTTGAAGAATATACCAGTATAATCATTTTCATCAGTTTTGTTACAAAACATATTTATGAAACTGTCCAATATATCGTTATACTCATTACTTCCAGAACTTTCATTATAGTTTTCATCCAAATGTTTAGAGAGAAAAGTATATGAACAATTAATCTCTTTAAATCTATCCTCTGCATCATTGTGCTTATTTTTATCTGGGTGAAACCTAAGTGCCATTTTATGATACTGTTTTTTTAATGTAGACTTATCGAGTGGTATATTCAATTCTAATATATTACATGCCTTTTTTACATTCATTATTTTTTATAATGCTTATTAGATAAAACATAATACTTTCTAAGTGATAAATTGGTCTATAATTATTATTATATAGTTTAAAAAAGTCATAATAATGTGTTATAGTGGATACCATTTGATTTGAATTAATTTTCTTCTGTTTTACTAACTCTTCCAAAATATACCACATACATTCATAAATATCAATATCATAAATTAATATATCATACAATAAATCACGTAAACTTGTATAGCTAAAATTAGTGTCCGTATTTATTAATTTCGCTATAATATGATTACAAATAGGAACATGACCCTTTAATGTTTCCATTTTTTGACCGCACTGTAAGTGCTTTATATTCGTTAAACTATTAATATTTATATTTTGAAAATTTACACCCTTTATACATTTTGAATATTGCGTTTTTGTAGGGCGAGGGATATTTATTATCTTACAATTATTCAATATCATAGATGGAATAAAACATATAGACGTTGTCATAATAATAAATTTGAGTTTTATATTGTTATATTTTGTAGTCTGCATATAGCTATAAAAATTATCCAATAATTCACTGTGAATATTTTGAAAATTTTTACATACAACAATTAATGTATTGTTCGGTTTTGCTGATGCAACATCAATTAACTGAATGTAAATATCATTCCATAATAATTTTGAATTACAGCCAAGCAATGACATATCTACTTCAACATGAATATCACTAATTTTGTAGAAATAATTGTTTTTATCGAATGTAATACATATTTTTTTATCGTATTTTAATTCAGAAGTACTATACTTTAATATAGAAGACAGCATCTGAGTGTACTTTCCTACACCTGGAGGACCGTAGAATAATAAGTTATTCAAATCCTCAATATCATTTGGAAATTTATCGTATATTTTAACTATTGATGGATGTAAATTATTCTTTTTACTTGATTCTATATATTCATTGAAATGTGTATCTAAAAACTTCATTCTATAAATTATTATAACATGATTTCTTTATTTATTAAACTTAAACATTGATTTAAAAGTACCAACGTAATATTATTAATGAATATCGTAACAAATATTGATAATTATAATACAGATTATGTCTTCTTTTCTGATCCTATAAAAAATACAGTTATAAATGATAGTGATTTTGTTAGAATTATTTATTCTAACGACGAAATCATGTTAAATGGTATATATTTGTATATTTTCTTGTCAAGCATAAATTTAGAATCTTACTATAATAAATATAAATGCTTGTTCTGTAAAAAACAAAATGCGCATATTATCAATCAATTGGAAAAGATTGAAAAAATGATATTGGATAAATACAAGAATACTACAAAAAAACCCGAATATTCTATTTATAATCAAATTATGAATGGATATATTAAAATATTTACATCAAATCCAAATAAATATAAATCTAATGGTAATAATAATAATATCCAACTTATATTAAAAATATCTGGATTATGGGAAAACGATACTACATACGGTGTAACATTTAAGTTTATACCGATTGAAAATTAGTTATATATTATAGAATTCAACCATCTGTTGTATAATATTTAATAATTACCTGGCATATGCCTAAAACTATAAAATTCATTGTTGAAAATAAATAAAGTGCCATAGTCGTATTTGAGCTGGCAAGTTGTACCATTTTACTTGCAGCTGTATTACCTTCTAATGTATGTTTAGTAATTGAAATCTGATCCCCAATATAATATTTCAGACATACGAATTGGACTATAAGTAGTATGTTAGCAATATTCAAAAAGGTTAAAAAATCATCTGGTACAGCATCTGATGTAATTTTGTCATAGTTTATTACATTCATCGCTATCAACCATGTTAATATTAATAATACAGCAATCGTCGGTGTACTATTATACATAATATTGTAAATCAACGTAAATATACTTTGTTTTAATTGTCCTTGACTTAATAATGCAAAAAGTAAAAATATAACACCTATAGTACAAAATGCCATTATACCATACCCCACTATAGCCGCCTTAATATCTATAAATAATACAATAAATCCAACTGCAATAATTGAAAAAATTATGTTAATAGTGTATTGTAAGTTTGCTAATTTCAATGCCATCTTATATAATGTTTTTATTTTTTTTGTGTATAAATTAAATAATATATTTAGTATTTATATATAAATCATGTATAACAACGTAAATGTGAATCATCCTCTTATACATCGTGAAAATACTTATGTCAGTATTAAAAAAAATGTAAGTATTCATTCTGATGATAGAGATAAATCTAAATGGCCTAATGCAAGTGAATTTGAAGTTGAACTCCCTCAACCTTTAAAACAAGTTCAATACATGAAATTAACCAATATGACTTTACCTTCTGATCTATGTAATATTTCATCCACTTATCAAAATAATAAGTTATTATTTGGTTATGATACATCTACAACTGGTTATATACGTGATCAATTAGAAATTAGTTATACAAGTGGTTGCGGAACAGGAGCAACTGTTACAACAGTAATTATTGCAAGTGGTAGTGTATCATCCATTGATGTAGATGGTGGTACTGGATATAAAGCAGGTGATGTAATAGTTATTACTGTTAATGGTACTGAATTAGGAACATATACAATTGTTGCTGGTGATTTATCAAGTGGTGTATTCAACACAGGTAATCTTACTGGAACCATGCCTTTAAATTATAATACTATTATTGACGATACTTATAATAATACTGTAAATATGACACCAAAGGTTATTACGGTTCCTGATGGTCTCTATACTGCTGAAGAGTTAGCAGAAACTTTAGAATCACTTATTAATAAGGAACTGGTAAGCAATTATGAGAAAAATGCAGACACCGCAGGAGTGTTTATTGTAAAATACAATAAATCTGAGAAAAAATTCTATTTTGGCAGTACTGCTAATTCTAAAAATTTTTCACTTTTTTTTGATGAAAGAGCACATAAATACATTTTATCACAAAGTAACGGTTATGGACTTTGTCCACAAAATAATGATCAATATTACACAAAAAAAAACTGGGGCTTAGGAGCATTATTAGGTTTTGAAAAGAGAAATTATCGTGCTGTAACAAAGACTGGTAGCTCCATGTGTAATACAGTAATCAATAATCATAATGAAATTAATTCTGAAATAGGAGTAAGTAGTACTAACTATAGCGATAGCTTAGCAACTAAACAATCAAAAGTATGGTTACCTGTGGCCACAAATATTATTGCTTTTAATTTATCCTCAGCTGTATTACCAATTATGTTTTTACCTACAACTATTTATATGGAAGTTGATAAATATAATAATAGTGATGAACTTGTACCTCATGTAAATAATACATCATCATCTAATATTACACATAACCTAAAATCTAATAGTGACAAATATAATAATTTACATGAAACATGTAATACAGGTGGAGCTATTGATACACTATCATATAAAAGAGGTTTAGATAGTAGTAATAGAACAAACAATATTAAACAACGCAATGCCTTTGCAACTAATCATATACCAACAGGTGATTATGGAGGTCGTACTAACAGTTATTTTGCAAAATTATCCATGCCAAACGCAACAAATAAACATTATATAAATATTCCAGGAGATGATATTAAAACAATTACGTTATTTTCTAATCAATTAGAAGAACGTGTACAAAAACTGAAAGTAAAATTCCGTTTTCATGATGGAACAGTAGTTGATTTTGGTAGTAGCGATATTAATTTTACCATTGAATTTGGTACAGTTTTATCTGATCAGGAAAAAAATATGAAAATAAGAAATATTCATTAATTTAAACAACAATACTATGTTTTTTTTCAATCCATTCTTTTAATTCATCCTCGTCGCTGACATCTTCCATAACACTTTCTATCTCACTTTGACCAAAAGCGCTTTTAAACCCATTCAAACTTAAAAACTTGGGCTTGGAGTCAGATTTTACTTTGTAAAATATATATGGGCCATATTTACCTGGTCGAATAGAACACTTATTACTTAATTTTAAAATAACATCTTTAGATTTTTCTATATATGAAATTACATCATCAATTGTAATTTCATGTTCTTCTTTGCTAATAAATTTCAGCGATTTCTTTTCAGAACCATATTCAATATACAACCCAAATTTACCCTTTTTCAAATATATTTCCTCTTTTTTATACGTACCCAAATGTTTCCCACTTTTGGTAGATTTGTCTATTATTTGATCTAAGGTATATTCACCTTTTTGGAGTTTGTCCATATCCAAATCAGGTTTTACCTTTTTAAATGATATATCTCCGTTCTGTGTACATTTAATAACAGGTCCATATTTAGCCACCATATAAACATGTTTATCATCAATTTTAATCTGCAGACGTTGTTCACTATCTCCTATATTCTCAATTAATTCCTGTAACTCATTATAACAGGTATTACAAATTTGATGCCAAATATAATTACCCTTCGAAACATCATCCAGCAAATTTTCCATATTCTTAGTATAATCATATTGAATAACATTATGAAAATGCTTTTCCAAAAATTCTACTACCATAATCCCCAATGGTTGAATAATAAGCTTATCTTTTTCAGCACCAAATGTTTTATTATCTTTCATTTCATTAATTTCACAATCGATTAATTCAAAATCAGTACACATAATTTTTTTTCCTTCTACGTTTGATTTCTTTACATAATCTCGTTCCTGAATTTTGTCAACAATACTGGAAAAGGTAGAAGGCCGTCCAATTCCATGCTGTTCTAACAATTGTACTAACTTTGCCTCATTAATATGTGATTTCGAATTTTTAATCGATGTTTTTGATGTTACCTTATTATATGTAACAATACTATCGTTTTTCAACTTCTCAACAAAATAATAATGTTTATTTTCTTTCTCATACCCATCTACAATTTTCCATCCTGGAAACACAACCTGTTCTGTATTCATTTTGAATTTTGTATTCAGAGCTCCTGTAATAGAACAAGATATGCTATTATATGTAGCCTTTTCCATACAACTTTCACACGTATGAGTCCAAATTAGTTTATATAATTTTTTCTCGCGAGGTGAAAAATCACTATCGTCTATAGAAACTACCTTAATATTTGTTGGACGAATAGCCTCATGAGCTTCTTGTGCTTTTGTTTCTTCCTTTTTCTTTTTCGTTTTCTTTTTCGATTCCGAGCGTTCCGAAAGAGAATTCACATCACTTTTAACATACTCCTTCCCCCATGTGTCTGTAATGTATTTTGATGCGTTATCAATAAATTCTTTACTATATACAGCACAATCTGTTCTCATGTAAGTAATATAACCACCTTCATATAATTTTTGACATATTTTCATCGTCTCTTTTGGACTAATACGTAATTCACTATTACATTTTTGTTGTAACGAACTTGTAATAAACGGAATAGGAGGATTTTTAAACGTTTGTTTTGATTTTTCTTTGGTAAATAGATGATCATGATTTACCGTTTCTTCTAAGAAGGATTCTACTTTTTCTGGTGTTTCATATGTTTCATTTAATGTAAACTGAAGATTTTGAGAAGTAAATAATCCAGATGTGTTATAAATAATATTACCTGGACATTTATCAATTTCTTTTTGATTATCATATATTATTTTTAATGCAGGGGATTGACATCTTCCAGCACTAAGACCTTGCTTAGAATTTCTTGAAATATATTTCCATAATACAGGCGATAATACAAATCCAACTAACAAATCTAATATCTGTCGCGCTTGTTGAGCATAAACCATATCTAAATTAATAATACCAGGATTTTGGACTGCATTAACAACTGCCGATTGCGTAATTTCATGAAATACAATTCGTTTCGTTGTTGTTACAGGTAGGTTAAACATATCGCATATATGCCATGCAATAGCTTCTCCTTCTCTATCATCATCAGTAGCCAATATAATTTCGCTACTCGAATCAATTAATTTACGCATTTTGGATATTTGTTGTTGCTTTCGTTCGTCTATATCGTACGTAGGTTTATAATTATTTTGAATATCTATATTTTGTAAAGTTGCTAATTTTCGAATATGTCCAAAACTAGCAATACATTTATATTCAGCTCCCAAGAAGCTTTCTATTTTTCCACATTTTGCTGGTGATTCTACAATTACCAAACGCGTCATTATTTGTAATTATAATAATAGGTTTATTATCATTTCAATTATTTTTTAAATTCTGAAATTAATTTATAATCATTCCATTTTACATCTTTTACTTCTCTTTTTTCATCACTTATAGCACTGTCAACATATACTTGTTTCAAAAATTTACCTACTTCAAAAGAAGCAGTATGTTGATCTAATTCGTTATTCTCAATTTTAGCTAAAATCTGTAACAATTGTTGTAGAATATGTAAATCCAACTGATCTTTGTATAATTTTTCATATAAATACTTAAAATTGGTGTATAAAAATGTACATTCTTTTTCGAAAAGTTGTTGTTTTTCATCAGAATCGTTGTTCATATTTTGATAGCGTTTTTTTAATATTAACATTGTTTGAATATCGTTAAAAATTTTTTCGCTATTTTTTGATTCTCTAATTAAATCAGTATGATCTTCAACTGAATTAACTTCAATCATTTTTTTTAGTTGTTGTTTTTGTTCGCTATTCATTTAAATAATCTAATATATTTATTTTTAAATTTTTTATCGCACTATATTTATATTATGACAGTCGACACTTCTAAATCTATACCTTCACATAAACAATATGGTTTAGAGCCTGGAGCAAGAACACCTCAAGAAAGTGCTCAAATGAGGACAACAAATGCTGCAAATGAACAAAACGCAAATAATCAAAAGGCTGGATATAAAAAAAGAAAAAACTATAAAGGAGGTAGAGGAGATCAACCTGCTCCAGGAACAATTATTGTTCCTCAACCAACTACTGCTGCTAATCCTGCTGGTCCTGTAGATGCAAATGCAAATACAAAACAAGGTACAGGAACATTAACAAAATCCGATGCAAATGCCGAATTTGACAATAAAGTAGGCAAAGGTGGTGGAAGAAACAAAAATAAAAATACATCACAAATTGGATGTTCTAAACGTAGAGGAGGAAAGAAGCGAGTATACAAAAAAAGGACTACCAAAAAAAGAAAGTCGCTCAAAAGGAAAAGGAAAAATACACGAAAAAAGCGTAAAAGTAAGAAACATTAATAAAATGTTTAGATGAAAAATAATTTTATATTTTAAGCATAGAATGGAAAATATAAAATAACATTATAATTTAATATGAGATCATCTGACATTGGGTTAACATTATTAATTATTATCGTTTTTATTGGTTTAGTTACTTTCAATGTGTTAGTAGTAAATGTACAGAATATAAAAGACAACTGGCCTGTTTATAGATGTAATCCATCAGTTATGCCATTTTCAAAATCATTGGGTAATATAGATCCTATCGAAAATTTTACATTTTGTGTACAAAATATGCAGTCTGGATTCATGGATTATTTATTAATGCCTGTTAATTATTCTCTTACTATTATGGGTGGTTTGGCTGGTAAATTTGAAAAGGCTATTAATGCGATCCGTTATATGTTTCACTTTGTTAGAACATTTGTTCAAAACATTGTCGAATCTATTTATGGTATTTTTTTGAATATTATGATCGAATTTCAAAAAGTAACTATTGGTATTATTGATTTAGTTGGAAAACTAACTGGTGTCATGGCAACAATGATGTTTATGTTAGACGGTTCCATAAAAACAATGAAAGGAATGTGGAATGGACCGCCTGGTGGGATGTTACGCGCATTATGTTTCCATCCAGATACTATATTAAAACTCAAAAATAATACTTTTAAAAAAATGAAAGACTTAAATTTAGGAGATGTATTAAAAAATGGAAGCACTATTCTTGGCACATTAAGAATTAAAAATACATTAGATGATAATTCTACCTATGCTGATAATCTTTATAAAATACCAAATGGAGAGAAAGGGGAACCAATTTATGTTACTGGTTCACATTTAGTATTTAATGGTGATAAATTTGATTATGTGCGAAATTATAAACATGCAACAATATGCGAGAATAATACAAAAGAACTTTCATGTTTAATTACATCTGATAACAAAATTCATATTGGTGAGCATATATTCTGGGATTATGACGATACCCCTGAAATGGTTGCCGATCTTAAGTAAATTATTACTTTTATATTTTCCAAACACAATATAGGTATGGCAAATATATTCAGATCATTAGATTCATTATATACAAAAGCTGGCTTTTCAGAAAAATATGGAGGCTCAATGCTTATGACAGGTATTATCGTAATAACTTTCTTTTTATTAATATCATATTTGAATATTATGATTAATCTTCAACCTATAAAAGCTGACTGGGTAAACCAACGATGTAGTCCTGGTGTTATGCCGTTTGCTGGATTGATAAATCCTCCTCCAGGTGTATCAGCATTTCAATATACAAATGATAATTTCGCACAATGTACACAAGGTATACTTCAGAAAATTACTGGTTATTTTTTACTACCCATTAATCTATTTGTAGAAGTTATGCTTAGTGTTTTCAATATGATGAATGAATCTATTAACAAAATTAGAGAAATGTTTAATTTAATTAGAGTAAAAATTAAAGCCATTGCTGAAGATTTAATGGGAAAGATATTAAACATTATGATACCTCTTCAAAAAATATTTATGAGTATCAACGATTTATTCGGAAAAGTTCAAGGTATATTAGCATCTGGCTTATACGTTGCTATCGGGACATATTATACTATGAAGTCATCTGTTGGCGCTTTTTTCGAATTTTGTGTAATTTTATTGATAATTCTTGCTGCAATGGTTGTTACGTTTTGGGCAATTCCTGTAACATGGGGTATAGCTATTGCTATGACAGTTATCTTCGTTGCTATTGCAATCCCGTTAGGGATGATTTCAGATGCTTTAAGGAGAGCATTTGATCTCTCCTTGCCAGGTTTACCCAGTAAACCTGGATGTTTCTCTAAAAATACGGTAATTTCTACGAGTAATGGAAATATATTAATCGAAGATTTGAAAGTAGGAACTGTTTTATCAGATGATTCTGTTGTAACAGCCATAATGAAAATTAATGCAAAAGGACACACTATGTATAATTTAAATAATGTTATCGTTAGCGGCGAACATAAAGTTATTCATAATAAAAAAATGATACCTGTATCAGAACATTCTGAAGCTGTCAAATTGAATAATTTTAACGAACAATTTATTTATTGCTTTAGTACTAATACCAAATATATCACCTTAAACAATATTCTTTTTACTGACTGGGATGAAATAACAAAATCAGAATTAAATGAATTAAAATCCAACTGTAAATCTCATATTAGTGAAAAATACATTAACACTACGCAATTTATTCACAAAAATTTAGAAAGTGGATTTAATAAAAGGACGAAAATACAATTACACAATGGTTCATTCAAAAAAATAAGCGATATTCGTATGTTAGATAAATTAAAGAATAATGAGATCGTTTTAGGTATTGTTGAAATTCAAGGCAATGACATTGAACAATTTTCATATTTTTTTAGTAATAATAATAATAATAATAATAATAATAACATTACAGAAATTCGTGGAGCACCAAATTTGCAAATATACAATGCTAATTTAGGAATTTTACATACATTAAATAATCAAATCATCAAAAAAAATATAAAATCATCAAAAAAATTATATCATTTAATTACCGATAAAGGTAAATTTGAAATTAATGACTGTATATTCTATGATTATAATGGCGCGTTAGATGGATTTTTATCTAATCAGCTTCCAAATTTATTATCATTATAAATATTTTTTAATCTATTAAATATGTATATAATGGAATTAAAAGTACTTGGTCAAGTCGTGAGATTAGAAATCATATTATTATGTCTTATTTTAGGTACGCTAATTTTGATGCTTACAACTTGTTCTTGTTGTAAATTATCGTTTGGTGAAGCTTCTTATGCAGCTAAAGAAGGATTGAGCAACATGTCTGGTTTAAATGATCAAATTATGAGTGATTCAGATAATAGCTGGTCAAACAAAGCCAAAGAATATGCTGGTGGTATGGGTTATGAAAGTATATTGGAAAGCCAAAAAACGAATGTAGGTACACCAGTCCCTTTACAGGATACCATGCTTATGTTCAGAGATAATAAATTTAAACCCGAATGTTGTCCTTCTACATATACAACAAGCACAGGATGCGCATGCATCTCATCTAACCAGTCGCAATATTTGAATCAACGTGGAGGAAACAGAACAATCGCTGGAAGCGAATTTTAAATATACAAATAAATAATTTAAACACATGTTTAAATCATTTATTACATGGAAAAGATACCGATCAAAAAAGCATTAAATAGAGAGGACGATATTAAAATACGTGGAGAGAATCACAAAGTGTATGATTATAATGGTACAATCGTGAAATTGAAATCAGCAATGGTTTGGTATAATAATGATAATGAGAATTACATTGAGCCAAAAAGTTATAAATCATCAGATAGTTGTGATATTTTAGAATGTTTAATAATGTAAAAAATGAACTCCAAAATATATAATATTATTATTATACACTTATAAAGGATGATTGATTATTACAACGAGACAGTTAATAATTATAACAAAACTCTGGTTCACTTGGAAAATCATGGCGTTGTCGAGATCGCCTGCGTTTATTGCATCCAAATATATGCGTATCTCACCAATAATACTATTAAAACGAATAACGATACAATGTTATGTCATGAATGTGGAATGGATACAATGGTACCCATTTTATCAGAATCTGTATTATCAAAAGATTGTACTACATACGATTCTCAAATAAGAAAATTATGTGAATGGCATAATAACAGTTTTAAACGTATAAAGAAAGATATTAGATGTGTATCAAACAATTAATAAGCATTTTATGTAAATGTTACTATAATTAATAAAAATGTCTGTAACGTTACTAATAATCGTGTTTTAAATGAATTTGGATATATATCTCCATAACCTATAGTACTCATAGTAATTAAACTAAAATAAAATTTTTCAAATATATTTTTTATAATCGTCTTATCATATTTTTCATCATTTATTTTACCTTTGTTTGCAATCTTCTTTACATGCTGCGATAATTTTTCAATACCATTAAATTCATCATCACTACAAAATGTATACAATATAGTAAATAATAATGTAATACAAATTACAGATATCAATTTAGATTTATTCATAATCATTATTAATCTTGTTAAAATAATCATTGTTTTAATTATAAACATATTATTTATAATTAAATTATTTAACTACCAAAAGTACTAAAATCAGTAAGCATTGGTTTCGGTAAGTATCTATCATTGTTAGAACTATAATTGGGTACCTTTTTACAGTCAAACGCAGGCTCAGGACAACGCGCACATGGTGGACAAGGAGGAGGGGCCTCTGTACGCGTATTTGGACACACTGTAGGACATTTTGGACATACAGGAGGAACAATTTTAGATTTTAATACATATAAATCCTCATCACCAGGAGGAATTTGAGCACGCGCAACACCATTTGGATTTGCAACTACTGCTGAATTACCTGCAGGACCTGTAACTTTTGCGACCTGAGCTCCATACGGACCTTCTGTAGTTGTCGCCGATCCGCCACCAGGACCGTAAACAGTATTTGTATCACTATTATCACTATTATCACTTTCATTGGTAACTACTGCCTTATTTCCATGTTTGCCAGTATATACTGTTGCACTATCACCATCACTATTTTCTACGGTATTTTGTGTATACCCTTCAATGACAGTTCCTAAACAACAAGCACAAAATAATGCTACTAATATTATTAAAAATAAATGTATTGCTTTCAGTTTCATTGTATAATTTATATAAGGAAAAAATTTAAAAAGAATTGATTTCATATTATTTATGTAAATATAATACAAATAATATGGAGACTGTGAAAAAAAGAAAAACACATCAATGCTTAGAAAGAGTTTTCAATAATAATAATCAACATTATGAAATAGGAATAGACGAAGCAGGAAGAGGACCCCTGTTCGGACGAGTGTATACAGCTGCAGTAATTTTACCTAAAGATAGTGACGATTTTCATTACGAATGGATGAAAGATAGTAAGAAATTTAGTTCAGTGAAAAAAATTAAAGAAGTAGCTGAATACATAAAGGAAAACGCTATTGCTTGGTCTGTAACTTACGAAGATGAAAAAGCAATCGATAAAATTAATATATTACAAGCTACCTTTAAATCTATGCATAAATCGGTTCATAATATTTTAGAAAATGATCACGAAGTATCATGTTTAGTTGTCGATGGAAATAATTTTAAACCATATACTAAATTTGATTCTTCTGTAATGCGGTACAAATCAGTACCACATTTCTGTGTTGAAGGAGGAGATAATAAATACGCTTCTATTGCTGCTGCTTCCATCCTTGCAAAGGTAGGGAGAGATACATATATTGAAGAATTATGTGAACAACATCCTGAATTAATTACACGTTATAATATTGATAAAAATAAAGGCTATGGTACAAAAAAACATATTGAAGGAATTCACGAACATGGCGTTACAGAATGGCATAGAAAATCATACGGTATTTGTAAAAATGCTGAAACCAATAATCTATTAACTACATAAAATAAAATGGAAATTCATTATCGTTATCATCCTTATTTTTCTTTTTGTCGATTTCATCAGATACCAACGGACATTTAGAATAGGTAAATGTATAACCATATTTTTTTTCCGTATAAGTCTTTTTTGTCAACTCTTTTGTACATTCTACGTTCACTACTTTATCAGCACATTTATTTGTAACGGCTTTTTCACCATACAACCACCATTCATTCATAGTTTTCAATGCAAACTCTTCCGATGATAATCCGACTCTTAATGCCTGTGTTCTCGTCATTTCATCTTCTATTTGATCTATATATTTCATATATTGATCTATTTTACCCTTTTCATTCATTACACCCAGTGAAATTTGGTGCTGCATAATACTACCATGAGGCAATATCATTCTTTCTTTACATGCTTGAAGTATAACAAATCCCATACTATATGCGCGTTCGGCAATACATGTTGATCCATATTTATTAATTTCAGATACAATTTTCATTCCTTCGTGTACTGACCCACCGTTAGTATTTAAATAAACATACACGTCTGATTTATTAGTTTTTTTATTTAGATCATAAATAAAATTACTTACCATTTTGGAGTTCACTTCTCCTTTTAAAACAATATTATTGGTTGTATTGAACTCTACTGTTTCCATAGCTCTTGCTAAATAAAGACAAAATAAGAAACCATACAAAAACATCATTTAATTATTCATTATAATTAAATTATGTATTATTAACTAATTAAATTAATTAATGTTTTCTCTATATTATTGTCATTTGATCCACCTTGAATAAACTCAACATATCCGTCTTTAGAAATTTCAGGTTTATTTTCAAAATTGTGTTTAATTAATAAGTAAATATGAATGAATGAATTGCGAAACAAAAATTTGAGTCCTTCGGAATATTCATTGTCTTTTAATTTAAATAATTTAAAACCTGGGTTATGTTCTAATGTTTCATAAATATTAGTAATAGGATCTCGAATACCTTGACCATTTTCTGTGTAAAAATTTTTAAAAATATCACTATCATCAACTCTGTCTAATAATGTATTTTCTCTAATTTGTGATTCAGTTGCTTTTTCTATTGCTTCTTTATTAATAATGGATGCTTCTTCCCTTTTTAGCTGAATATTTGTTTTTGGTGATTGCTTATGTATTGTTGGTGTTTTAGAACCTACTTCTTTCTTAGATCTTGATTCTGGTATTGATTGTGCGATTGGTTGTAAGTCTTCATTTGTTGGTGCACTTTTTCCATCTTTTAATAATAATAATTCATAATGATTTCCTTTTGCTCCACTACGCTCACTACAATGGTAAATATAAACTTTTTTACGCTCAGGATACATAATATCACCATGTTCATCAAATGCAGGGCTTATTGTTAATCTATAACTATTATCAAGTTGTTGTTGATAAACCCAGATATTAATATCATATTTTTCTTCAGCTGCAGCTATTTCAAAATTACCAGCATAAAAACCTTGATTTTGTAGTTTGTCTATATAATTATTTCCTTGCGAAGGATTAATAAGAGATTGATATTCAAGATCACTATCATATTTATTTTTCATATAATCATATATTTCCTTTCTGAAATGAACATGAGTTTTGCCTTTATTAGCATCACCCAATAATCCTTTTTCCGCTGCTTTAACCAAGGTATGGTAAAAACAATTTCCATCACCTAAAACATGTACTTGAGTAAAATAGTTGCTAAGAGGAGATGACATTCCACATTTATATCCACCTTTTTGAATACTATTTGCTCCGCCAGTTGACTTTGAATCTTCAGTTATAAAACATGATTTTGATTCATCTTTGGGAGATAAATATTTCAAATAACCAATATGAATATCATTATAAAATACATAAATTCGAGCAATCAAAGTTTCGAAATCTATATCTGATGTCACTAATGTTCCTATTAAACCTGTAATAATTGATTTCGCTGAACCCAATGAATCAATAAATATTTTACTCATATTTTCAACAATACTGGTGTCAATTATAGTAGTAGATGATTTTCCATTTGTTAAATATATTTTATACAATTCTTTTGCAAATTCATTATCGTTATCTCTTTTTCCAATAAGTGGATAAGTAGTTTGATCCACCTTATAAAAATCAAAAATAGTTAATAATCCAGTTATACAAACAAGAGATGTCATTAAATCATATAATCCTTTACTTAGACCTGGTATATTAAATCCTTTGGTAGGACTTACATAAATGTATCCATTGTGGTCATCATTTTGATCCATTAATAAATCTCTTGTAAAATTTATATCTTTACTAACAAAGTTATTAATTAGTTCATATAATGATGTATCAGTGAAAGCTTTTCTAACCTCAATATCTTCTTTTTCTTCATCTATTTTTAGTTTTACGTAGATGTCAATACCATCTAATATATCTTTTCTTATTTGTGGTATTGTTACATATTTATTTTTATTTCCTTCTTGGCTTCTCGATAATTTTTCACGATAAGGTTCAATAGTATAATTCCAGTCAAATCGATCATCATTTACTTCCCTTTCTATGTAGTCTATTATTTTTGAGTAAATAAAAACGCGAACATATAAAATAGGCAAGAAATCATAAATATATTTCAAATTATTTCTTAAAAGAAACTTAAAATCACCAGTACAATCGCTAATGTTAATACTGATAATAGTTTTTTTAAAATCTTTTAAACATTTATCATCGTCTTTTTTACTATCAATATAATCACCAATTATATTTGCTCCCTTAGTAAAAAAGTTTGAAAAAATTTGAAAATCTAATAATCCAACATTTTCATTTACAATACTTTGGTCAATAGTATCAATTAACTTGTCATCATCACCTGTACCACCAATTTGTCCACCACTTTGTCCAGTACCATATAATAGTACATGTAAATCGTTTTGTACATCTTTATTAAAATCTACCATATTTCCTTTATATTCTTCCACAAAACTTTGATTTCCAACCCTACCAGTATAATATTCATACACATCCATTAATTTCTGTTTTAAATTTGTTTTAGATCCACCTCCTCCGTGCTGTGAACGTGTTCTTGAAAAAGAACGAGATATTTGACGATGTAATCTTGGTGTCGACGAACGTGTTGGTCGTGTTGCATTTATAATTGTACTATATTTCTCCTGATTTTCTTCTAACATTTTTAATACACCTTTTGAAAAACTTGGTGGATCCGAAGGGGGTGGCGATGGTGGATCCGAAGGGAGTGGCGATGGCGGACCCGAAGGTGGTGGTGGTAATTCAGGTTTTTCTGGAATTTCGTTTATGATATCATCTATTGTAATTTCTTTTTTTATGTCATCGTGTCCTGTTGTTGATAGTTCACTGTCTATTTTAATAGATTCACTTATTTTTTTGATTGTCTTAAAAAAATCATCATTTAAAACATCAACAAATATATTTTTATCAGTATTTCTTCTTCCATCTGGTATAAATGTTTTAAGATTGACTAATTTTTTCTTCAATGATTCCATTTCAACAAATGAATAAGAACCAAATTCGATTGCTGGAATTGTTTCACCTCTGCCTTCGGTAAATTTGTTTGTTAATGATAAACTATTTCCAAGATTAGTTATACTTGTAAATTTATCAGTATAATGACTCAAAAATCCCAATACATATTTATAATCTTTTAAAAAATAAGCATCATAAAAATTCTTTAAATATTTTTGTGTTTGAGCATTACCATCTGGTACATTATAACAATAATATAATATATTTTTATTTTGTGGAGTATTCCAGCTTTCAAACTTAGGTGGAAACGTTGTAGGAAATGTTTTTTGATCTTTTAACATTGTCCCTTCATATATAATTTTCCTAATGTTTATCATAGTTTTGTAATTTTGTTGAAACTCTTCATAATCTTTTTTTAATTCGTGATATGTTTGTACATATAATATTTCAGAAATTTCATTTATTAATGTATCAATTTCTATTGTTTTACCTGTTGGTGGTGTTGATAATTTACCTGTATCGCCCTCAATTGATTCAGTCATCTTAACGAAACGTGTTTTAATCTTATCAAAATAATCCTTGAAAGGACTATTAATTGCTTCAATATTTTCGATATTTGTTGCCATTTTTGATTTAATATCTTGTATTTGAGCTGTTCTCAATTCTTCAGGAGATAAATTTTGTGAAAATCTAAATAATTTTAAATTATCAGCTTGATTATAAATTGTATTTTGACGAATAACTCTTGAATAAAAAGCACACAATCTATCTAATGTTGACATAATACATCTTGTTTTAAATTTCGTAGTATTTGCATGATGGCAAGCATTACATTGTTCCCAATCACCAGTACGTTTTAAATCAATTAATGCACTATATAATTCTTTTTGAGATGTTACTGCGCTGTTTTTAATTGATATCACGTCTGTTCCTGATACAGGATTCTCGTAGTTTTTTTTGTCTGTACCAGTTGCATGATCATTTGAAACTAACGTAGCCAAGTATAACACACTTGGTCCTGAACCACCCTTGTTAAAATTTACTTCTACAGGTTTTTTAGTGTTTTTATTTTGAACATTTAATGTAAACTGATACCTATTTTCATGATTGTATGTATTAATATCAATATTCGGATTAGTTGTTAACCACATTTTCGTATCTGGATATGTCATAACATTACTTGTATAATTATATTTATTTTCACCATGATCAGGAAAATAATATACAAATTTATCAGGACCTTTTACACTTTTATATGCTTTCTTTTCATCACCAACTAATAATTGAGTATTAACTGTTGCTGAATCAGCCAAGTTTAATGGAGTTACCAAATTTTTAACCTGGTCCATACCTGTAAATACACGTTTAGTTAGTACAGTTGCGCCTGCATCAAATGATAAATAAGAAGGTGTAATATAATTCAAATTAGCTTCTCCTGAAGCATTCAACATATAAAAATTCAAAATAAATATTCCAATATGTTTTCTCTCTACTTCAGAAAATGAGTTCCAGTAAACACTTTCGCCAGATTTTGAATCAACATTAATTTCAAGAATATTATATTTTTTATATTTTTCCATCACTTTTTTTAAAATTTCTTGATTTGATGTTAACCCAGAACTTTTTTTAACTGAATTAAAATCATCTATGATGTTTCTATATGTAATTTGTAAGCGTTTATCGTTATATAAATCCTCAGAATACACTTGCTCCAAATAATCAATTGTTTGCGCTTCTACATTTGAGGGCGTTACACTTTTATTTTTGTTAAATGATGTTTTTAACCAACTGGATAATAGAGTATTAAAATCTTGTTTCCCCCCTGGAATGCTATCACCTGACAATTTATACAAATTCAAGACTAAATATTTCAATGTATGTTCTCTCATCCAATCAGGATTATCATTAGTTTGAATACGTGAATCATTAAAATCATGAACAGAATCTACACCTGCAAGAAATTTTAAATCTTCTTTTTTTAACCATGATTGTTGATTATAATAATTATATTTTGAATCATTCATATTATATTAATATATGAAAGTATTTTTAAAACAGTTATTTTCTATTTTATTAAAATAAAATTGATAAGCTTATTATTAATATTATTAATAATACTAATAATAATGAAGGTTCTTGTATTTGATACTGAAACAACTGGATTACCTAAGGATAATCCAACAATATACCAAACATATATGTGGCCACATGTACTTCAATTAAGTTATATAATGTATGACACGGAAAAAAATAAAATAATTACAAATCAGGACTATTTAATTAAAATACCTAAAGAGGTTGAAATTTCTAAAGAGAGTATTGGTATACATGGAATTACACGACGAAAAATTGAACACCAGGGCTATGAAATGAAACATATTCTAAAAATCTTTCAAGCATGTTTGGAAAATAGTGATTTTGTTGTGGCTCATAATTTACAATTTGATAAAAAGATGCTATTAGTAGAAGGACTAAGAAATAAGGTAAAACTGGATTTCGATAAAACTCAATGTTATTGTACAATGAAAAATGGAGCAAATGTGTGTAAGATTGAAAAGATTAATTTACATGGAGATACTTATTTTAAGTATCCAAAACTGGTTGAGCTACATGAAAGATTATTTGGAGGTGAACCAAACAATCTACATAATGCATATGTAGATATTTTAGTATGTTTGCGATGTTTTCACAAAGTTATTTATAACGAAGATCTTTGTGAAAAAAATAAAAATTTCAATAAACAAATAAAAATTTATTTATAAATTTCGAGGCATAAAAGAAACACCACAGCCACACGAAGAGGCTTTTTCTTTATCAACATTATAAATAAATTTACTTTCAAATATTCCTTTGTTGAAATCTTCTTTTACATAATCAATTGTTGTACCAATAACATGCATTTCAGCAATAGGATCAATATATACTTTGACCTTTTTATCTTCTATAATACTTGGCTTCATTTTTTCTATTTTTTTTAATTCTTCATCTGTTATTAAATTCAAATTAAAATTAAATCCATTACATCCACCAGATGTAATTCCAAATATAAAACCTTTCTGATGATTAGATTTTTGTAATATTATATTCATTTTTTCGAATGCTTTTTGTGTAATATTAATTACATTTTTATTCATTAGTTAATATTATATATTATATTTATATAATATTATTTTTTATAATTTATGCACTACACATTTCACATGGTTCATCTTGTTTATTTTCTTTATTATTAGAAGGCGCAATAGTAAATTGTTGAGGTTGATGTTTAGGTTTACGTCGCAAATAATAAATACCTGTTTTCAAACCTTTTGACCAACTATAAAAGTGCATGGATGTCAAATTACTATATGATGGATCTTCCAACCACAAATTTAGACTTTGACTTTGACAAACAAAAGCTCCTCTGTCTGCAGCCATATCAATCAAATGTTTCATTGGTATTTCCCAAACTATCTTGTATTTTTTCTTCAAATGTTCACTAATACCATCTATATATTGAATACTTCCTTTATTAGCAATAATATTGTTTTTAATATCTTCATTCCACATATTTTCTCTCAGCAAATCAGAAATTAAATATTTATTAACAATAACAAACTCGCCAGCCAATGTACGTCGTGTATAAATATTACTTGTAAATGGTTCGAAACACTCATTATTTCCAAGAATTTGACTTGTACTTGCTGTAGGCATTGGAGCCAACAATAACGAATTACGTAATCCATATACTTTAATATCACTTTTGAGTTCGTCCCAATTATATCGTTCACTTGGTATAACATTCCACATATCAAATTGAAGAACTCCTTGCGAAGCAGGTGAATCCTTAAATGTACTATAGGCTCCACAAAACGAATCATTATTATCAGCCATATGAACTTCATATTCATTTACATAATTAAGCAAACCGTCATTGTCATATCTTCTTCCTCCCAATGTAAGTAACAATTCTGAACGTTCTTTTGATATCTTATTTGACATTTTAAGTGCTCCATAATAAATTGTTTCAAATATTAATTTATTAATTTCTTTTGCTTCGTCACTGTGAAACGGAATATCCATTAATGCAAAGGTGTCAGCGAGACCTTGAACACCGATTCCAATAGGACGATGGCGAATATTACTTTTCTTTGTTTTTGGAGTAGGATAAAAATTTACATCAATAATTTTATTAAGATTGTGTGTAATAATTTGAGATATTTCGCATAATTTATCATAATCAAATGTTTTGTCAGACTTTACAAATTTACTAAGAGCAATACTTGCCAAATTACATACAGCTGTTTCTGTATCATCGCTATACTCAATAATTTCTGTACACAAATTCGATGATTTAATAGTACCAATATTTTTTTGATTTGATTTTTTATTTGCGGCATCTTTATACAATAAATATGGGGTACCTGTTTCCATTTGACTATCTAAAACAGCAAACCATAATTTGCGAGCACTCATTTTCACATTGTAGCGTTCTTCTGATTCATATTTTTCATACAAGACTTTAAAATCATCACCATAACAATCAGAAAGGCCTGGACATTTATCAGGACAAAACAAACACCATTCACTATCTGATTTCACTTTTTCCATAAACAAATCGGGAATCCAAAGAGCATAAAAAAGATCACGAGCACGCATTTCTTCGTCCCCGTGATTTTTACGTAAATCCAAAAAATCAATAATATCACTATGCCATGGTTCCATATAAATAGCAAAACTTCCATTTCGCTTTCCACCTCCTTGGTCAACATAACGTGCAGTGGTATTAAATACACGCAGCATGGGAACTACACCATTTGATGTCCCGTTTGTACCGCGAATATGACTCCCTTTTGCTCTCAAATTATGAATATGAAGACCAATACCACCTGCCCACTTTGAAATAGACGCACAATCTTTCAATGTATCGTAAATCCCTGTAATACTATCATTTTCCAAACTAAGTAAATAGCACGAACTTAACTGTGGTCTTGGCGTACCCGCATTAAATAATGTAGGTGTTGCATGTGTAAATATGAGCGAAGACATAAGATGATATGTTTCAAAGGCCTTTTCTAAATCGTTACCATGAATTCCAATAGCAACCCGCATCCACATATGTTGTGGTCTTTCTACAATAATACCATTTACGCGCATTAAATAAGCCCGTTCCAATGTTTTGAATCCAAAATAATCAAATAAATAATCCTTATCATAATCTATTTCATTTTCAATACTTTCTTTATTGGCATCCACAATGGTATACAGTTCGCTACTAATTAATCCGCTTTTATTTTTATGAACATCTTTAAAGTCGTGAAGTATTTTTATAGTTTCGTAAAAAGATGGTTGTGTATTTTTATGATGATTTGACACAATAATATTACTTGACAATTTACCATATTCTGGATGACTTGTTGAAAGCGACGCACATTGTTCGGCAGTTAGTTCATCTATTTGCGTTGTTTTAATTCCATCAAAAAGTTGATCTATCACTTTTAAACATAATTGAGAATAATTAATTTTCAAATCATCCTTCTTTCCACAAGCTTTGACGCGTTTTAATATTTTATCGAATGATATTTCCTCGTATTTACCATCTCGTTTTAATACACGCATTTCATCGGCATAATTTATCATTTTAGTTAATTATATTACTGAAATTTTAAGTCATTATCATAATTTCATTTTATTTAATATTCAAATAATATATATATATGAATTCCAGAACGAAGAAAATATTGTTTAATTTATTATTAATTTTAGGAACTGTCATTGTAGTTTCTGTCGTAGTAAGTTCATTTTTGGGCTCAAAAATGTATGAAAATTTCACAAGTTTATCTCCAGGCGGTTACCCATGTAAACAAGATAAACTACTATTGGAAGGATGGTACAAAAAAAAAGACAACGCAAATGTTTCTGATTTATCAATGTATGAACAATATGATATGTATCCTGTTTATCCTGCTGGTTCAACTGAAATAAACAACAAACGTCATTGGGAACAACCCGAGAATGGCAAATGTAGTCCTCCTGATATGTGCGGTAATGTATATGAAAAATTGCCTGTACCAAAAGAAAATCCTTCTGACCCTGTTCCGTTTGGATCTGGTAGTCGTGTAAATTTTTTTAATTCAGAATAAATATTTAAAATATTTAAAATGTAGAAAATAAATAATATTATTTTTATTATTTATTTTACTTATTAAACAAATTGAAACAATATATATAAACATAAAATCTATACATTAATACAATATGGATATGCAAACTCCCATTATTATTTCAATCGAAGGAAACATTGGTTCTGGAAAATCAACCTTGGTGGATAACTTGAAACAATTATATCATAATTCTAACGATATACATTTTCTTCAAGAACCGGTTGATGTGTGGAATACAATAACTGATAATGATAATAAAACAATACTGGAAAAATATTACGAGGATCAAGATAAATATGCATTTCCATTTCAAATGATGGCTTATATTTCTCGCATTTCTATTTTAAAACAAGCAATAAAAAATAGGAAAGCCAAAGTAATTATTACTGAAAGATGTGTATATACTGATTCAAATGTGTTTGCAAAAATGCTTTTTGATACAAATAAAATAGGACCAATTGAATATAAAATATACAAAAAATGGTTCGACGAGTTTACAGAAGATATGCCAATTAGCCACATTATTTATGTTAAAGTACACCCCAATACAGCATTCGAACGTGTAATAAAACGGAATAGACAGGGTGAAACAATTCCTTTACAATATCTTCAGACATGTCACCACTATCATGAAGAATGGTTAATAAATTCAAATGATTTGTCTATACTTACACTTGATGGCGATATAGATGTAGTCGACGAACCAGATATTACATTGAAATGGTTGAATGAGATTAGATCATTTATCAATAAATCATTACCACAAGGAGAATTTATTGAAAATGAAATGTCGAAACGACTTCAAAATGATATTGTACATCAAAAAAATAATACGTTTGAAAATAAATATACAGACGAATTAATTAAAAATATGGAATATGAAATTTAAAAAAAGTACTTTGAATATTTTTTTTCGTGTTGACAATCAATACAATATTTATGGTCTTGAAAACCTAATATATTATCGTCAATTTTTGATGATTCTCCATAATCAATGATATACATATCATCATTTTTATCATTAATCATAATGTTGTTACTATGAAGATCATTATGATAAAATCCATTACATTTTAAACACGCATTAATCCCAATAGCTTTGTATTTCAATCTAATATATTTGGAAAGATAATCAACTGTATTATTTAATTTTAAGTCGATAATATTGTTAAATGGAATACATTTCGTATTTTCCATTCTTAAATAAAACACTAATTGTCCTTCATATTTATCTGTATTAATGTAGCCATAATTGAATATTTTAGGTACTGAAAAATTACATCTATCTGGTTTACTTAGATTATTCGCCTCTTTTTGAAAATATATTTCACACATAATTTTTGCAATAATAATATGCTTCTTAAAATCATCGTCGAAAATATAAATTTTTGTGAAATGATCATCATCTTCATAATACAAAAATTTACAACCAGCAATGATCATATTATTTCCAATATTATAAGAAGCAAATTCTCGTTTCCTTTTTTTTTGTGTCACATCTAAATCAATATATTCTATTAGTTTTAGATAATCACCTACTGTTTGTTTCTCCTCTTTGGTGTCAAATTTAATTGTATAATAAGTATTTGGATAATCATCATGATGAATATCTATAATAGTAACAGGTTTATTCATATTATTTTTTGTATATAGCACATGATCTCCTTTTTGTATTGTTTTTGGATTTATTGAAAACAAAGCGTGCTTATTTAAAAATAAAAAATTTTCCTGCTTAGTACACTTATTGTAAATATCATGTAAAGGTACATAATCTATATTTTTTTTTATCGAAGCACTTTTTAAAGCATCATTCAAAGAAACTGTATCATAATTAACATTTTCAGGAATTTCTATTTGCAAGTTCATAATTTATATATATATTATAAGTATAATTATTATTTTAATTTTGTTTCGTCTAAAGATAAGCTTCTTATTTTTATAATTTTTGTTTCACTATCACTACTATCAATAGATAGTGATCGTTCTAATGGTTTTGTAACTTCTTCTGTAGTGTGTAACTCATTAACACAATCATCCTGTTCGTCATCACTATCTTTATTTTGTATCTGTAATATTTTATTTGCATTGAGCAAACATGTACTTTTTTCTTGAGAAATAATAAGGGGAATTAATTTTTTTTCACGTTTTACTGGCGCTCTATGTTCAAAACCATGTATTCTTTCTTTCACAATAATGTCCCACACTTTCTCAAACTGAATTACTGCTTTATCAAACCATAATTTATTCCGTAAAACTAATACACAACTTAACTGATCCAATCTCCAGTAAAGGTTTTTAACCCACATTTTATCATGATGCTTATCCATCATCTTATCCTCCCATTCATGAAATTCGTCTTCGCTAATATACAGTTCAGGATACTCATATGTTATCTTTCTATCTTTAATAAAATACATAAATACACCCTTGTGCTCATTTTTATTTGAACGTAAAAATGTACCATCATCGTTAAATGCTTGTTCATCCTCATATTCAACAAAACGCGTTTCCAAAAAATCACATTCGTTTAGATTACATACACCCATTTGAATCTGCATTTGACACCAATACTCACGTTTAGGTATTCCAGTAATTTCTCTATTCACAATATTCTTCACTTCCAACATTCTACCATATAAATCAGACGATTCGTCGACATTAATTCCATCAGGAGATGCTCCTAAGAAATAATTTTTTTGACATTGAAGACATCCAAAATCCTCAACCTTAGTATTATAATTTTTCTCATAAAATATAACAGATAATGGTTCATACTTCTGTCCCCAATGAAAAGGAGTTTCAGTATTTAAACTATCGTACTTCTCTACATTCAATGGTTTACATTTTTCATAGATTAAACTATTAATACTACTCTGACTATCTAATGCCTTCCAAGCATTACTTGCTGTAATCAAATTGTATCTATATTTATACCATTCTGTTGTTCGCTGATCAGGTTGTGGAATGTTTCGTAAATAATTTATTTTTGTCGTCATTTTTTCAATATTCGGTTCTTTCCTAATAAATGTATATTCAAAAGATCTTTGCGGAGCAACTTTTGAAAAATAGATATTATGTGCTTTTTCTATCACATAGTTTAATTCAATATCAATGTTAACAATATGCAGATTCGTAAATTGATATGATAATAACTCAAAGCATGCTTCTTTAATATTATTATGAAAATGTGGGTCACTAAATGAAAGAGTATGTAACAAAACATAATCATTTATGATACTTCCGCACATATCGATTAAATCATAAATATCATTGCTACTTAATTCAATCGTATCTTTTGAAGTATTGATAAACCCAGTAATATCCTCCAGTTTAATAATATTATTTAACATTGTTTAAACTATATAAAAATGTTTTTATACACTTCAATTTTTACATTTAATATTTTTTCTTTAATGATGACTTTATAGGAGTTAATGACTTTATAGTAGATACACGTTTTTCACATCGCTCCAAACCAAATTTATTATTTTTAAATTTCAAAGACGGAATATTGCTAATTTCCTGATCATCTTTGGAATAAATTACATCTTTATTATTCAATAAACGCTTCTTATCCAAACATCCTTTTAAAAATGAATATAATGTTTCACTATCTACATTTTCTAATTTTTGATCTTCAATAAATTTCTTACTATAGTCTAACAATCTTTTATTTTTAATGGTTCTGTCTAATTTATTCCATGACTCATTTAAATTTAATTCTTTTTCCTTTTGAAGAAACGTGTCAATTCTATCATTAGTAATATCAGTGTAACTTACATTATTTAATTTGTTACCACTTAAAAGCATAGTTTGATATTGTATATTTTTAAGTTCGGTACACTCTTCTTTTTCCATCTATACACTATAATGATATTATAATTCTAATCTATTTTCTTTATATATATAATATTAATGGAGGAGAAAAAAGTAATCTCAAATGTTTTTAAGAATAAAAAATCGAACAAACGAGAGCAGTTTTTTTCTGATGAACAAGAACAGCATTCATGCGAATCACAAAATATTAATTCTATGTATTTAGATGATACATTAAAGGAAAATTATCCATATAAACAATTATATAAATTAATACATCAAAAAATTAATGGATATATACAACAGGACATTAAAAAAGATAGATTGGATACTATTAATAGAGTATCATTTGATTATGTATTAGAAAAAATTGTTGAGAGTAAATTAAAATGTTGTTACTGTAAAGTACCAGTAATAATTGATTACATCGAAAATCGTCAAATGAATCAATGGACATTGGACAGAATAAATAATTATATTGGACATAATGTAGATAATGTTTTGATTAGTTGTTTAAAATGTAATCTACAACGTAGAAGAATCAAGAAGGATAAATTTTTATTTACCAAGCAAATGGTTTTGAAAAAATTAGATTAATAATTTTTTTTTTTGCGAGTTTTTCTGTTGTTATTTCTTTTACCACCTCTTGGTAATAATTTACGTAATTCTTCTATATTTCTACTAACTAATAGCGTATTTTTAGATTCAACATGTCGTTGTACTTTTGTTACCACTTTACCATCTTCCACTGCTTCTACTTTAAGTCCAACCATGGGACTAACGAAACCTCCTAAAGATAGTTCATTAATATCACTTTCATCTGTAGCATTTAACAAAATAAAAGCAAGTCGTGTCCCTGACGGTCTATCACCCATAACACCAACACGCAACGCATCGCCTGAAGATTTATATTTCACTATTTTTTTAGAATTATCTAACTCGTCGTATTTTGAGTTAAATAATGATTTGGCATTTTTAACAATAGGACTTGTGTTCTTCTCTACATCTGTATAAGATCCATGTTTTGTGATAGTATTCATTTCTTGAAATATATCACCTGAACTTTTAATAATGCTTACTTTCAAAATATTTTTGTATTCGGTTGTTTCAATTGAATTCCATATATCATGCATCTTAAACGTTCCGTCGTATTTGTTTGTTATTAAATTTGTTATTTTATGAATTAACAGTTTATATACATTCCGTGCGGACAATTCGGCACCTTTCATACTATTTATCATTTTTTCGTATGTATTATCATCATTTTCATTATGTTTAAAATTATATAAATAAGTATTAAACGTCAATGGAATATATATATCTTCGTTTTTCAAACTTATTTCATTAATACAATATAAATATTGAGAATCTTTTTTATCGTTATACAAATGATCCTGATACAGCGATTTAACTTCATAATGACGTGATTTATTCATATTTGTCATTTTAAAATGAAATGATCCAAATTCAGCTCCGTCGCGATTTATGGCCATATTTAAATTACAGGTTACTTGTGCATCAATGACCGAGCTCAATGGACAGAAATATTTTGATTTTAAATAGTTTATTTGATTTGCGTCTTCTTCATTATCAGATGACTGTAACAATTTCGCATTTGTCAAATCAGCTGAATTATTGATAACAAACTTTGAATTTACAAATTTTGGTTGTTCAATTAATCGTTGTAATAAATTATTATATATTCGTTTTTCGGAATATTCGCTATGTTTATGAATAATATCCATAAACCCACGCAATATATTATCATCATAATTATCGATGCTATAATTAGATATATTTTCCAAAGTAAACTCGGGGAATATCGTTTCTGATTTTTCAACAAACTCTCCTAATAAATTTATATTTGTATACAAAGCCCACACAGAGAGAATATTCATTTGTAGTTTTAAAAAATCATTGTTAAATCTATTTAACGGACTTTCACCCGACTCTTCTTTTATATATGTTATTAATTCGTCTTTCGACATCTTCATAGAAGCATGACCATTTCGTCCTAACGCATATTTCATTGCAATTCTTGAAATCATTTGAGCTATCTGATTAATGGATTGTCTATCGTGTAAGTCTAATACCTTCTCTTGTGCCTTTTTTATTGTGTTAAATAATTCAAACATAGAATCGTAAATAATATGTTTTCCGAATGATTCTAACTCATAATCAATATCAGTTAATTTTACATTACATACATCCCCCATTAAATCTATTCTATTTACTATATTGGTAACATACACAAATACATCATTTAAATTATTCATCATTGTCATTTTAAATTCCACAACATCTTCTTCAGATTTTATCGAATCTATTGACGAAAAATGTTTCTTCTCTATGTATGTAGCAATGGGTTTTAAATAACTAATTTTTACTGCTTCCTTTATAAATAAAATATGTTCATCTACTGACAACAGAAGATCAATTATATCTGGCAATTCTTTCACAGACTTTAACGCCAGGTATTTCTCCTCACATTCGCGAATTGTTTGTTTCATCTGTAAATATTTCTCTCCGCTACTATTTCTTGATAATAAATCTGTAATGATAAATTCAGGGGTAGACGATAATTCTAACTTCATTTGCTGTAATACTTCCTTTTTATTTAAAATATCAACATATTGATTGCTATCAAACATTAATTTAAATATTTCATCATCTTTATCTATATCCATGTCAAACTGTTTTCTCAATGTTTCTTTCATTTCATCCATTTCAATTGCATCTCTTTCTGGTGTATCTTGTGATACTACATTGGAATCTACAAGATGATCCTTAATTTTTTTTCGTAGTTTTTTCTTTTCTTCTATTATTTTACTCATTTCAGCTAATTCCTTATTATCATTTCTATTTATCACACGCAACTCACGTAATGAAATATTTCTGTTGCGAGTTAATATACGAACACCTCCATATTGATGAGACGCATTAAATGTAACAGATTCTTTCATATCAGAATAGAGAGGCACCATATTGGCTAATTCTAAAATATAAGCATTTTGTTTAAATTCGTTTATAAAACCGAGTTTTAACATAAAAATTATTCTATCAGAATTTAAAATATGAATAGGGTGAACATTCTCTTTCATGACTTCATAATAAATGAAATATAATTTATAATATAAATCATATAACTTATGAACCAATTCGTTTTTATTTGACTGTATACAAGCATAAAAAGCATATAAAATGTTCTCGTGATGTATAAGATTTTTATCAATCATCTTTTTATCTGTTTTAATATACATTTCTTTTGAATCATCCTTTTTTGTATATTTTTGCAATTCAAAATCATTTTTTTCCAGTGGAACTTTTCCACCATATAATGATTTACTATCAACTATATAACCGAACAATTTTAATTTATGTTCGATAATACAATTATCCAGTAATGCACAATGAGACAATCTATCATCCCACTCATCTTCATTTTGTTCGGTAAACGCATCGTAATAATAATTCACAAATAATAGCGATGCGTGTGATATATGTTCATACTTTTTTGTAGGATCACTACTAATAGAAGTTAAAAATTCGGTATCATTTAAAACCATGGTATCCATCAAATGAGAAGCAACATTATCATATAATACATGATTGTTATCATTATCTTTATTTTTTTGTATTAACAGTTGTGTTTTATTAATATCAATCGTATTATGAACACGTAAGTCGTCTGTAATATTTTCTAATTGATAATTCATATTTTTATTGATTGATTGATTTATACGATTATGAATAATTAATTTTTGAATACGTGCTTTATTATAAATATATCTAAATCGATTTCGGAATGATATCAAAGTATCTGGATTAATATAGGCAAATAATGATCTATTTAATCGTTTATCAATTGAGTGAAATTGTGTTCTTATAAAACCTATTACACCATCTGAATGATAATTAGATTTCGGTCCATAGTTATTTTTATCCAATATATGAATAAAACGTCGAACCTGATCTGTTACGCGAATTAATTCTCTGGATGTTAATTTATTTCTATTTGTTTTACCAACAAATATATTTTCATATTCTAATTGTTCATTAAAAGAATGATCATATTTAAATATATTTTCAGGAAATTCTACTTTATCACCATCACCACGAAGCAACTGTTTAAATATAAATTTATCATGTGTATCATTAATAGTTTCTGTAATTGTATTTAACTCATCTTGATATTTTTTAAGTTCTCTATCTATTACCATTTCATCTGTATTATCAAAAGACTCTATAAATAAATGAAACTTTGACTGAAAAATTTCAATGTCTTTTAACATTTTATTCAAAATATCTACATCATTTGATTGTAATGGTATGTCATTTTTAATGTTCATTTTATCAACATGAATAACATATTCATTTATTAGTACATTGATAACGTCATTGCAAATATTAGTAATCGTATTATCAATTGATGACAATATAGATAAATTGACAATAATCCCTTTTCTACCACCAATATGTATATTATTTCCACCACGAAGATTACTTTGAAAAGATGATTTAATTGTTTTATTTAGTTTTTTAATACGTGTGTTAAGTTTTTCAAGACGATCAACTATACCTATAGAAAAATCGTGTATAAACTCATGACCTAAAATATTCATTTCTATAAAATCCATATTTGAGTCATTAAAATATATTTCAGAACTCATTAATTATATATAGACTATAAATTTTTATTTATTTTTTTATAAACAACTTAAAAATTAAGATACTTATTTTAGTAAAATGTCTAAAAGTTATACAACACAAAATGAGTTGCTATTAAATAATTTGCTACAATTTTATGATGATAAAGATAAATTACAATATATGTTGAGTATAATAAATGGAGAATCTAAAATTTCATTACGCATTGTGGATTGGTTTGCAACTAATTATGCCAAGAAAAACTTTACTGTATATAATATCGATAAAAATGGCGAAAAAATACGATTCAAAGTCTATTTTGATTATAAATTAAAATTAAAAGCATATAGTAAAAAACGATTTGATCCGTTCTGTAGATGGGATCGTATAACTATTCCATACAAAGATAATACATCCATCCAAACAACCATCGGACAACTCAATTTTTTCAGATGGGCATTAGAGAACAATGTGATTGAATATATTGAAAACAATTATGAACATATTGAATTAGATATGAATCATCGTAATAGTACATCCAAGAATAAAGAATCTCTTGCCACTAATAAGACACGAAAAAAACGCGAAGAACTAAGTATTTCTGCGGTCAAAAGTATTAAAAAAGAAGATGTTGAAATTATAGTTAAATTCAACTAATTATATAAATTTAATAATAATATATTCTATTAAATTTATAAGTTCAAAGGAGGCAGTAAAATATCTGTCACAATACCGTCCACATTATAATTTGAAATTAATTCATAATTGTTCCTATTTTTACAAGTATAAGCAAAAACCTCCTTATTTTGCTGTTTACACCATGAAATTAATTCATCGTCTAACATAGTCCAATTAATACAAATAAAATCAACATTTTCAAATAAAACCTGATAATATTTATTTTCGTAAATGTTATCTATAATTATACCTAATTTATATTCAAAATTTTCTAAATGATCTCTGTAGAATTGTAATAAATTTAAATGTTTATAATTAAAGCTTCCTATAAACATATCAGATGAATCTATTTTGTTTTTTATCAAGAACCTGACCAATATATCTATAAGATCAGTATCTCCTTTCAGATCCAAATAAAGCTTTATTTTTTTTGTATCTATTTTTGTATAAAATTCGGATAACGTTATTACATTGTATTTTTTCAATTCATCATATGTCATATCTTTAATATATCTATTATCAATAGAAATATCATGAAATATAACTATTTCCTTTGTTTTACACAATTGAATATCTAATTCTATCATATCAAAACCATATTGAATAGCTTCCATAAACGCTCCAAGTGAATTATCATAATAATTTATGGTACATCCTCTATGAGCTATGTAATACATAGTTAATATATAAAATATATATATATAATTTAATTTTCATAAATAATTATATATCCATATTAATATATTTAATGTGTTCTCCATAACCAAAAGGGTTTTTGATTTTTTTAATTCTTATATTATCAGATAGGTGAACATTTTTGCTACCCACAATAGCAATTCCATATGCTTCCGTTGAAATAGTTCTACTTTGTTTTATACTCTTGTTACGTATATTATGTATATATACATTATCAATAACAATTTCATCTCCTTGTGATATAAATAATCCAATGTTTCCTTTCATTGAATGGGCCATAGAATCTTTATCCATATTTACACTATATAATTTATCATAATCTTCTTCGTTATTAAATGATATAAAATCCATAATATTCTGTTTTTGACTTATCCATTCTTTACACAATTTATCAGGAATATTTGCAGTACCCCTTTGCTTTTCATTACCATGTACACATATTGACATCTGTAAATTAGAAATTTCATTGCCTTTATAATAACCATTTTCGTCTACCGCATCTAAAAAATTGAATACATCGCCAGCAACCCCAACAAATGCTGATTTACCATAACCTTCATTATTTTCATTTTTCAAATCATGTAACGAAGCAATTTCTGTTCCATCTGTGACAATATTTTCAATAGATGTATTCATTATCTTAATGTGTTTATTACCTACAACATTTTCATCACGCATGGGTTTAAAAGCGCCAATAACTACACCAACAGAATTAAACACAATTCCGTATGCGTTTCCATCATATAATCCAGAATTATTGTGAAATATGCTATCACATACAGGAAAATTCATATCTAAATGTTTCTCAAATTTATTAACCGCATTTTCTATGTTCGTTTGGATCGTTGTCAGTGGTATTTTATCATAATGTGTTTCTAAGTATAATGGCTTTGTACTGTTTTTAATAATTTCTTTAAGTTTTGGTAAACCAAATTTAGCATGAGAATAGGTAGACAATACATTAATATGTCTGTTAATATGTAAAACACGGCAATTATTAACAGTAATATATTCTCCACCATTAATAGAAATTGCGGCCACTTCAAAATTTTTGAATTCTACATTTTCAATCAATATATTTTTACAATTGTTGCCATGAATTCCGTGATGCGAGACCTGTCCTAATAAACCATTTTTAATTACCACATTATTAGCACTTTTGATTGCTGAACCAAAATTAGCTGGACCTTGCTTTGGAATAAATGGTGTACTTGCAAGTTCAACTAAAGCACAAAAACGTTGACGTAAATTGAAATCGTCATGTAGTTTAATAGAAAACCCATTTAAATCCAATACAACGTTTGTTGTTTCAATAGTGATCGCCGCAAAAAATCCCAATATATATCCTTGAGATTTTGGATACAATTCACTTTGATCATGGCGTGGTTTATAATTATCATATCTATTCGGGTTGAATATTATATCTTCTGTCAAAATATATGTTCCAGGTCTTGTTATTCGATATGTACCATTTGTAAACAAGGTATTGTCTAAATAGTAGGAAAATTCTGTATTTTTTGATAATATCATTTTCTCGTATATATTATTCACATAATATTTAAAAACAATTATAACTGGTTTGGATAACAATTTTTCATTTACATAACTGAAATTAACCTTTAAACAAATATTTTCACCAAAATTATTTAATAAACCATTTGTTTTCAAAGAATGTAATACTTCATTCCATTTTAATGATGTAGTACATCCACAAATATCATATAATGATTTTATATCTCCAATTTCTTTTGTCAACTTAATCATTTGTTTTGATGGAATTAAATTACGACTGACATTTTTTTCTTCTTCGTATGCACATAATATAGTATCAAGTAAATCAAATGTATGTGTACCATCAGAATCAGTAACAGTTTGATGATTAAATAAAATTTGAAAACATTCTTTTTTTGCTGGATTGATATTAAAAGCATCGCTATTGTTACCGTAAAAAAATGTTTTAAAACTTTCACTTGATACTACCAAGGGATCTAATTCTATTACATGTGTATCATTATCAATAATATCATTATTGATTTTACTCTTTTTTTTGTTAGATAAGGAAGCAACAGATAAACCAAATGTAAAATCTGTGGCTACAGGTTTATAGAGATCATTATTTAAATCTCTAAATGTACTTTTTTGTGTAGTTGTTATCATTATTATAATTTATTAAATCATAATAATTTTATATTATTTTTAAATTAGACAATTAATCTAACAGAAGTCATCAACCAAAGGTTTTTCAAGCATTTCTGCGAGCATTTCGTCTAAATCTTCTTTACGTTGTTGTTTTCTGAAACGAATCATGAGCTGAGAATCTTGACTTGATTTGTCAACGATACGTTGGCCGAATCCATCAGAACTGTGGACCATATATTGATGTTGAGAATGTTTGAAACCATTTCCACTTGCAACCAAAGAACCATCTGCTCTCTTGATGAATTGAGGAGCAATACGCAAAGGATTGCGAGGATGGATTTTTTGTTTAGGAAGACCATGTTTGTATTGAGAGTAGTTAGGGAACATGTTGACTACTTTGTAGTTGAAAACAACTTGGATAGGTTGTGTTTTCATGAAAGAAGAATTTACGTAGTTGAATACAACTTTGAACAATATAGATTCATCAGGGTGTTTAAGAGCACCTACTTGCTCTAATACAGAAACTACTTCATTCCATTTAAGACCATAGGTTGATCCGCGGATATCAAACATAGTAGTGTAACGTGCAAGATCTTTTTGTAATTGAATTAAATGTAAAGGAGAAAGGTTACTTCTTTGAATATTTAATTCATTTTCATAACAAGAAAGGCAAAAATCCATTAGATTGAATTCATGTGTACCATCTTGATCAGATAATGTTTGCTCGTTAAATGATGTTACACCTGCACCACGAAGGCCACCATTCAAAGAAAAAGCACCACTTGCAGAAGGATAAAATAATTCTCTAAATTCGTCCATGTCTAATAATACAGGATCCAGCTCAAGAACGCACTGGGATGCATCTACAACACTGGGTGTTGAAGCTTGCGCATCATTAAAGGTGTTATACATGCTTGCTATAACTACAGAAGCGGAACAATCGAAGCCATCACAAAAGTACTCAGTAAAGGGCATATTATATATTAATTATATAAATTATTTTTTCGCAAAAAAATTATATAAAATGTAAACGCGTATTATATTTATGGGAAATTATCATTCTATCTCTAAAATTAATTATGAAGATTTAAATAACTTAATATCAAACAACGACAAAACATATTTTTTGATAAACACCCTAAATATATACACACAATCGTGTTTAATAATTAATACCCTACAATATGTAGATGAGGAAGAAGAGCTTAATAATGTTTTGAAAGAGAACAAATCAACTATGATTGTTATTTATGGCACGAGTTATAGTGACGAAAGTATATATAAAAAATATATTCAACTGCTAAAGTTGGGCTTTGACAATGTACACGTTTACCCAGGTGGGTTATTTGAATGGTTATTATTGCAGGATATATACGGAAATGACAATTTTAAAACTACGTCTAAAGAGCTTGATATTTTGAAATTTAAACCAATTAGTACTAAATAAATAAAAAATTGATTTTAATAAATTATATTAAAACTAAATTACACATATAATTATGGATATAGCTCAGACTAAACTAACTAAATTGGAGTGGGAAAGTATTGAAATTCCTGTATCAGATGATGAAAAAAAAATATTAAATTTAATACGAGACGGGTTTAACACGCCAACAATATGTTTTAATGAAACACCAAGTCTATTTAATATATTAAAAATAGAACAATCAGATAACGTAGACAGTTACCTATTTAACCAATATATTGCTAATATGTTAAAACTACCAAATAAAATTATTCAAGCAGAAATGCCAATTTTCAATCCAAAAAAAATGAATATCAAAAAGATGACACAAATGAAGTTAAAAAATTCGGAATTATCTTTTGAAACAAAAAAAAATACCATTTATGAGTTTATAATCATCGAAGTGTTGACTAACTTATCACATGCTATCGAAAAGAATGATGATACTTTTACAGTTCATTTCTATACATTAAAAAAGTTACTTCATTTGAATATTACTAATAAAAATAGTACCTTAATTGATTATTGTAATAAAGTCTTAACAAAATACAAAACCAATATTACAAATTTACAAATTATTAAAAATAGTTATGATATTATTGAACGAAATAATTATTTAATTAAATACGGTGATATCAAATTATTTGATCACCAGAAAAAAATATTTTCCATTTACAACAACAAAGACTCTCGTGAAACACCATCTCTAACTCTTTACATTGCCCCTACAGCAACAGGCAAAACATTAACACCTATAGGATTAAGTGAAAATTATAGAATAATTTTCATCTGTGCCGCAAGGCATGTTGGTCTTGCTTTGGCAAAATCAGCAATATCAATTGGAAAAAAAATCGCTTTGGCATTTGATTGCGTTGATGCAACTGGCGTTAGACTACATAATTATTCAGCGTGCGAATTTATAAAGCATGAATATTATGATCAAGATACACCTAAACAAAGATGTAGATGTGGAAGAAGAAAATGTAAAGAAATTGGAAATAATATTAAGTATAAGGATGGATCTCAAAAAACAGATCACACCGTTGGCAATAGAGTCGAAATTATGATTTGCGATGTTAAATCGTATATTTCAGCGATGTACTATATGATGTCATTCAATGATACAGAAAATATTATTACCTATTGGGATGAACCTACTATTTCTATGGATAATGAAGAACATGAATTACACGAATCGATTAACAATAATTGGAAGAATAATCTAATACCAAAATTAGTTCTGTCATCCGCAACATTACCAAAACAAGAAGAAATATTTGAAACCATTCAAGATTTTAGAGTTAAATTTAATGGTGCCGAAACATATTCAATCGTTAGTCACGATTGTCAAAAATCTATTCCCATAACAGACAGTGACTGTTATACATGTTTACCTCATTTACTATGGGAAAATTATCGTGACCTAATTAAAAGTGTTGAACATTGTATTCAAAATAAAACATTGTTACGCTATTTTGATCTCCAAGAAATTATCGAGTTTATTATATACGCGAATACAAATGCTGATATTATTACAGATGAACGATACAAATCAGAAATTTACTTTGAATCTATTTACGATATCAATATGACTAACCTCAAAGTATATTATTTAGATATTCTACAAAATATCTCCGCTGATATATGGTCTAATATGTACACACATTTTCAACAACAAAGAAAAAAGAACTATATGTCAAACACAAAAATGGTAACGTCTGATTCATATACTCTTACTGATGGACCAAGTATCTTCCTTGCTGAAGATATTAGTAAAGTTGGTAAAGTATGTATTAAAACAGCAAATATCCCACAAAAGGTTATGCAAGACTTAAATGAAGCAATTGATTTTAATAACAAAGTAAATATTGAACTAAAAAAGCACGAACATGCTTTTGAAGATTTGAAAAATAAATTATCTATAGATGAAGATAGTAAAAAATTTGATAGAATGTCAAGTAATGATACACCTAATTCTAATATGAAGACTCTTAAAACTAAAATTGATGGTTTACGTTCTATGATAAAATTAATTAAATTAAATGATCTATTCATTCCAAATAGAAAGGATCATATTGAAAAATGGGCACCTGGAAAAAAATGTAAAAAATCGTTTACTTGTAATATTGCTGAACATCATGTTATTAAAATCATGGAATTAGATGATGTTGATGATAGTTGGAAAATTCTACTTCTTATGGGAATTGGCGTCTTTGCAGAACACAGAAGTATTGATTATACAGAAGTAATGAAAGAGTTAGCCAGAGAACAAAAACTCTTCATGATTATTGCTTCATCGAATTACATATACGGAACAAATTATCAGTTTTGTCACGGCTATATTGGTAAAGACATGAGTGAAAACATGACACAAGAAAAATGTATTCAAGCAATGGGACGTGTAGGTAGAAATAAAGTACAACAAACATATAGCATCAGATTTCGCGATAATGAACTGATTAAACGATTATTGTTACCCGAGGAAAATAAAATAGAAGTTCGAGTAATGAACAGATTATTTAATTCAGACGATTAAAATATGTATTACATAGCTATAGGGATACCACATTCACTTTCATTAAAACTTTTTGTAAAATTGATTTTTTTTATATTATTATTATTGGTATCGTATAAAATTGATAAACTTATATCGCTCCTAAATGAATGTTTATATATAAAATCACCTGCTAAATCACCGAGACCATATATAATCAACTTATTCTTATAAAATGTATACGGTGTTTCTACTACATGATGCGCACCATTTCCAAAAATAATATCACAACCAACATCTATCATTAATCGCGCAAGGTCAGTTTCTTTCTCAAATTCAGAGTCCATATCGGTAACCCAATTTTTCCCCCAGTGAAGTGCAATAATAATTAATTTATTAGGATGTCGATGTCTTACCTTTTTAATCACAATTAATGCCTCCTGTATTGATTCAGAATTTGTTATGTCAATAAACCAACAATTTTCTTTCCATAATTTATCTATGTTTTTGTATTTATCTTCATTTATTCCCATGCTACCATGAGTTGTAGAATCAAAAAATACACAATTTTTTAAATCTAAATAATTATATCCGCATGTATACATAAAATTGTTATTATTTAATATAGCTATTGTATCTTCATAACCCTTTACACCATAATCAAATGTATGGTTATTAATTGTCGCAACAATTATAGGCTTGGATGTGCTATTTCTTAAATATTGTAAGGGTGATGGGATTGACAGAATATGATAGGTTTTCCCTTCTATTCTGTCATCTTTATTAAGTGTATTTTTATGTGACAATACCGATTCCAAATTAAAAATAATTAAATCTGCCTTTTCTATGTATGGTAGTACATTTCTTAATATATCATTTGGACAATCTTTACTGATATCCCAATAGTCTCTACCAAATTGAATATCGCCTGTAAATAATATTTTCATTACTAATACAATATATATTATATTATATACATTTATATAATATGATAAATAGACACATCGACTTTTTTAACCCATTTCAAGCATTAATTGTTTTTTTAATCGGTTTAATGGTTATATTAATTATTTTAGACAAAGAAGGAGCATTCGAAGACTTCGTTAAATTTGGACCTGACAGTAATGCTAAATTTCTGAAAATTACATTAGATACTTGGCCAAAAGTAATTATTGTATATATTATATCATTCATGTGTGCTTTACTTCAACAATATTTTTTGTTGGTAATTGGTAGAGGATTTATTAGTTCTCGAATTTTAAATCCAAGTTTTAAGAAAATGGAAATATCAAAAAATCAATCGAAATTCATTATATACTTATATCCTATTTGCATATGGATTTTAAATATAGTTACTTTTTTCGTAACATTAACCATGAAGTTACAATTTTTACTTCCGTTTTTATTGGGAAGTATTGTTATTAATTATAGCTATTTATTTAATCAGTTAAATAAAAAAATATTTTAATCATTCAATAAATCCTTGTATAGTTGACTATCCGTCATTGTATTACGGTGTATAGGCGAATTATCAACAGTAACCGCATTAGAATCAACAGATGATGTTTCATTATCAACACATGGACACATATAATTTAAACACGATAATAACATTTTGAACATTTATAAATATATATTATACTTATAATTATATATTTATTCAATTTTTATATTTATTCATTTTTATTCATTTTTGAAAAATGATCAAATATAATTTTATGTTTAATTTTCATTAAAATTATAATGTAATTTTGTATATGAATAAACTCTTAATAGCAATAGGAATTTTAATTTTAGTTGGTATATATTTTTATATGCGATATGATAATACAAAACAACCAATAATAAAAGATCCTACATTTATAGAAGCAAGCACATTTGCTGGTAGTAAAAAAGGGTATGTTTATAAAACAGATTCACAAGGATTAGGATATTATTTGGATAAAATTAATGATAATATAATTTGAATTAATACATAAAGGGAATTCAAATTATAAATATATAAAATTATGAGTAATTTGTCTACAGATTATGAACAAAATTCGAACGACATTGAAACAAGTGATATTGTCTTAGCTATAAATGATAAAGATATTAAATCTGAAAATTCAGAAACAGCAAGCTCTGAAGATACAATTAGTAAGAATCAAGACAGTAATCAGAAGATTTCTATGATATTTACTACATTATTCGAAATATATAGAGTTCTTATGTCATCTTTGTTGCTTATGTTTGTTCCACAAATATGTGGTGATGAACAGTGTAGTTTAGCAGATAAAGTATTTCCCGAATCTGGATATGAAAAGTTTGTAGCATGTCACAATTATGCGATCATGTCCATGTTTTTTGTATTTTATTACCTTGAGATAAAAAGAGAGCTTAATTTTATTAATTATCTTCATACAAATCGTTTTAAACCTCGAGATAATGATTCAGTTGAAGAAGCACTTACACAACTTGATGACAAAAGTAAGAAATGTATAGAAGATGACGCATACGCGTATAAAACATGGAGTTATATTTGTATGGCTGGATTTGTATTAAATACTGTATTTAGTTCAGTTTCTATTTTTAATAATTTTCTTGACAGTAAATCAATTACAGTTCTTCTTACTAATGTAATGTTTATGAGCAGCAAGTTAAATGATGTTCGCACAGTTTCAAACACAAAGAAACATATATTCTTATCTGCTTATCTTACACGTAAGATTCAATTTAATGATGTAGATCCTGATAAAGTAATTGGGATTGCTGATAAATTAGATGAATAAATATAATAATATTTTCAAACATTATTATAATTATATATTTATTCTATTTTTTATATTTATCCATTTTATATAAAAAATCAACACTCGATGTAGTAATCGCACCAACTTGATTACAGTTAATACATTGTGTAAATCCATCATGATTTGCATTACTTTTTTCAAAGCATTTATTGTGATAATTCGATACACAATTTATACAACTTAAAAAATCATCGTCTACAATATTTTCATGACATTCTATACATTTAACATCTTCTATGCAATTAACCTTACGAATGTTATTTGATTGTACAGTTCCCATATATAAAATCAACATTAATTGTCTTTATATATATTTAACCAAACACACTTTGTTTCTGTGCATTCAATAAACCTACCATCGTATACCCAGAATTTAAAAATCTTGTCAAATATAACAATACAATGACCGCAATTACTTTGTATGAAAAAGAAAATTTACATAACAATAATATAAGAATCATTAAAATCAGAAAATAAAAAAGATAATTTAACCTTTCAGTTAATGTTTCTATTTCTTCTTTTACCATCATACCTGTTTCAAAATCTTCATTCAAAAATTGAAAAAATGCCAAACCATCTTTACCTGAAGGTTCAAAATAATATTCATAAAACTCTTTACAATTATTTTTTTTAACTATGTTTTCTAACATGAAATGGGGTGGTAAATATATTAATGGAACTGTAGTAAAACATTTAAACGAGTAATAAGGTTTATATTGGAATTTTTCAGCCTTTACAAAATCCCATTTATTATACAACACCAAATCATTAATATTTTCAACTAATCCTGGCAAATTCGTACTATATATATATGCTCCACCTCTACTTAACCTAAGTGATATTTCTATAATTTTTTTTCCTCTGTATTGCGCATTACAAATACCTGAATAACCTTTCATATTCCTATTTACCCAATCCACAATATTACCTGGTGGTTTATTGTTACCGCAAATATATTTCCATTCGTCAGCCACAACACCATTTTGAGATTTACTATATTTATAAGTCATGTAATATACAATTTTTCCATTATACATAAAAAAGTCTGTCATCTCTTCTCTATCATCAATAAATTCAGTCCACATCATTTCTTCTAAATGACTAAACGTTTTTAGTTCTTCATAACTATCAATTTTATAACAATTTTTACTCGAAGCACTTCTATGTCCCCATCTGGGTTTAATAAAAATTGGATATTCTAAATATTTTTGTGGTCTATCTATTAAAGATTCTAATTTACCACATTGTAAACCTTGACTTTCAGCAATCCATAATTTATCATAAATAAAATTATGTTCTGGATATTTTTCAAATGCTTCAGAATCAAATTCAGGAACATCTTTCGCAATAGGAACTGGCCAAGGATCACGATATTGATTTGGTATACCTACCGTTCTTGACCAATATGGTTCTGGTAGTAAAACTAATTTTTTTAATCCATCTATTAATATATTGTTATCTGACATTTTTGTTATATAAATTACTATAATAAAAAAAGAATTTACCATTTTTTATTATACATTCTAAATTTACATAAACTCCTTTCTACATAATGGACACAAATGACCAGTGTGCTTATTTTTTGACATATTATCACAAATACACCGTGAACAAAACTTATGTCCACATAACCCTGTAAAATAACTTTTACTCCTGATATCTTCTATACATATAGGACACTCGTTATCTTTTTCCTCCTGCATCATTTCTTTAATCTCCTTTTCAACACCGTTACACTTATATTTTAACATTTCCAATAGTTCAACGTCCTTTCTTATATCAATTGTCCGTGGCGCTTCGTGATACGAATCGTTAATAATAAAATCATTTGTAGTCGATATGTAATCTTTATTATAATTAATGTCTATTGTATTATTTATATTGGTTACGTCAATTTTTAAATTTCTTTTATATCTATAATTATTTCTATAATCATCCCCAAAGTTAGAAGACAAATCCATAAAATCCAACTCATCATCTGAAATGTCCATATTAGTAGGTAGTAGTTCACTCATTTTAATTACTTACATAATTAAGTAATTAAAGTAAATCAATTTTATTATATAACTATTTATTTTGTCGTCTGCGTTGACGTTTTCTTCGTCTAATTCTCTTTTTTTTCCACTTATCCCTCATTTATAATTTATATATATTAAATTTTATATGTCTAATATTTGTTTGTCTAATTCTGGAATCGTACCATTATCAAATTTCTCAAAACACTTGACTTTACTTATTAATACACAATACAAATGTTTTGGATCATGAACATAATTATGATTTTTTACACGCAACGTATAAGACATATGTACATTATGATCTCCTAATTTAAATATAATAATATTCAAAAATAATCCTGTATAACCTGTAATAAAATACTGTAACATTAAATTATTATCACACAATAACATATTGTTCATAACATGAATCAATCTGAATTTAATGTCTTTATATTGAATTTGTTTCATGGCCTTTGACACAACTAAGCATTTATTTGAAATAATAGATAATTCGTCATTACTAAAAGGAATTATTGTATCTATATTTTTATTTTTAAAATGAATATATTTCAACAAATAATGGCATACACAATCTGATAATCTACGTATAGGGGATGTAAAATGACAATACTCTGGAGCACCCACTAAATCATGCGACTCAAATGTTGAAACATATTCGGCTTTTATTCCATTAATTATTATTTCATTTAATAGTTCTTGGCCTGATATATCAGGATATACTTCATTCAACCATTCTTTTGCATTACAACTGCGGAATATACCTTTGCCTTCAAAATTAATTTTTAGATATTCTCCTACAAATGAATTGGCAAATATTGCAAATTCAGAAATCATTTGTTTTGTCAATCTTTCTGATACTGAATCAATGTATAAATATGGAGGTTTATTTGTTGAATATTTTGGATATGAGTTAGATACTTCACTTAATACAACCCCTCTCGTTTTTTCACTTCTTCTTCTTTTTAACGCTTCACTTATTCTTATTCCATTATATAATAAGTCATTTGACCAAAAATGCTTTGCCGCTTGTAAGTAACTAAACGCATTTTCTTTTTTCACTCTTATTTTTGTAAACAATAATTTTACATTTCCAATCGGTTCAAAGCTAAATCTATCTATTTCGGTCAAAATAGTAATGGCCATTTTAATATTTCCGTATTCATTATCCATTAGACTCGCCTTTGCCATTATTTTTTCAGGCATCATATGGACTGGTTTTCTATTTGATGGGTATCGGGTAACAACACGCTCTATCATATCTTTCCATAAATCCGATTTTATATTAATATATTCAGTAGGATCAGCAATATGGATTGCAAGATATAATTTTTCATTTTCAACATAAATTGAAAAAGCATCGTCAGCATCTTCACAGCCATCAGGATCAATACTATATGTTTCATATTTTGTAAAATCTTCACGGGAATAGATCCAAAAATCATGAGGGCAAATATTCGTTTTTAATAATTCATTATCATTATTATTGTCACGTATCTTACCGTATAATGGTTCAATTATTTTGGTATAAGTATTTTCATATGTATCATTCGCCATAATGATATATATGTATATATGGGTTTAAATTGTATTGTCAACCTATTTAATTTATTATCGAAGTTTATATACATTAATAAAACATATAAACACATAATTTATTATAGTATATAAAATGTCGTCGCGTTATTCACATCGTGCAAGAGATGTATTCTTAATCAAGGGTAAGAAAGAAGAGGCTGGAGAAAAGGAAGAACCTGAAAAAGTTGTAAAAACATGTGCAATTGACAAAGATAATCAAAAAATAACAAAAGTCAATAACCATATTTATTTTTACTCTGAAGTCACACGCAATTCCATATTCGCTCTAACCACACTTATCCGCGAAGTCGAGCAGGACAATCTGGCTCTGGCAAATACCTTGTGTATTGACCCAATTCCTATCTATTTACATATCAGTTCTTTTGGCGGGTCGGTCTTTGCCGCGTTTACTGCGATTGATGTTATCTTAGCTTGTCAAGTTGATGTAATCACCATTATTGATGGTGCTTCCGCGTCCGCTGGAACCTTGATGAGTGTTGTTGGAAAACAACGATTCATGCGACCCAACGCATACATGCTGGTTCATCAATTATCCGCTGGATCATGGGGTAAAATGTGCGAATTGGAAGACGACTTTACCAATAATAAACGTCTCATGGAACAGATTAGAACCATCTACAAAGAACACTCAAATATACCCAAGAAAGAACTCAATGAAATCCTAAAACACGATTTGTGGTGGGACGCCGACACCTGTCTAAAATATGGCCTGGTCGACGATCTATGGACCAAAGTATAAGATATTATACAAAAATAAAGCATTTGTTTACTTTAGTTTTGTAGTAAAAAAAATAAATCTAATTCTCAATACCTGCGTCATATTTGCCTCCTTCTGTAAACAAGTAAACAAAAAAATACACTATATACAAAATATTATATATTCATTATCTATTGTTTTTTCTTTTTCTTTTTCTTTTGTCTTTTTTCTTTTACACTCTGTTCTTCCCCTTCGCAGACTTCGGTTAAAGATAGCACGCAATTCTTTTTTAAACCTATATCATAAAACGCGGTTCTTTCTTTATCGCCTTTAAATGATAGAACATACGATTTGATTGGGTTTTTGGTAAAGTAATAATCAATATAAGATTCTTCGCATTCATCATTACCTTGCAGTTCAGAAACGATATCTCTATATATTTCTTCAAATTCATGTTTACCGATTTCCATTTCGAGCATTGGATCTTGAATATCTGTAATTTTCGCATTCTGCATTAGATTACTCCAAGTGGAATAACCTCTCATTGTATAAACTTGGATTATTATACTGTTAATTAAGTTCTTTGTAAGCATTGTATTTTATAAAAAACTTAAGTCAATTTTTTTTCGACTTTTATTTCAATAAACAATGGATTTTTTATAAAAATGTTCTTTATTTTTTTCATAATATGCTTTTTTACAGGAAGGCGCAGTATATCTTTTTAGATGTTCTTTTAATTCTCAATATTTGCTTCATATTTGCCTCCTTTTGATAAATTATCGGCGGCCCATAATGGCTGCAAATTCGTATAGTGAAAACATTTTTTTTGCTCTTCTTCCTCCTTTAAATCAAAACTACAACATGGCTTTATGTGGTCCAAGTGCCATTCTCCGTGATTTTCCCAAGTCATTCCTTCAACAAATTTGGCTTCTAAATATCCTTTTAAAAATGGTAATTCACAACCTGTTAGTTCCATAGTTGAAAAACCCTTTTCTATATTTTGTCTATTTAATGCTAAATTAAGTCGTGACCTTAAAGTTTTTAATAATTTGTACTCTGGGTCTGTTTCTTTACGATTTTTTTCATATATTTTAAATTTTTCATTTAAAACATCACGATTACTTTTTCTCCATTTTGATAAACATACTTTACAATCTATACGTAATTTATCCCAATGATTTTTTTGAAAATTATAACTTGTTAATGGTTGCCATTCTTTACAAGTACAGCATTTTTTTCCAATAATATCATCTATTGTTTCATGTAATGTTCTATGGTTTGATGGTTTACCTATTACATTATCCGTAATTTCATTTTGTTTTTTTATTTCAGTCCATTTTTCAGTATTATTATTACGATAAGCTTCGTTATATAGTTTAATTCTTTGTTTATTTTTGTCTTTCCATTCTTTTGCAATTTCTCTACAAGCAATACATTTTACTAATATTTTATCTTTTTTTATAAATTGTTCGTTTTCTTTTTCCTTTCTACAACCAGTACATTTTTTCATTAATAATAATTATAATATATATTTATATTATAATTATAAAAGAAATTACTTTACATTTTTCCTAAATATCCACCTCTCAATCTTAAAACACGCAACTACCCTATGTTTCCATAGGGGCTAGATCGTACCTTAAGCGAGTTCAGGTTGACTAGACCATCATAACTCGCCCACATCTTAGCGATCGTTGAAGCGCCTCCATATGCTAATCATAACGCACTTAGGAGGTCATCTGCGGATTTCCGATTTCAGAACATAGTTCTTCATATTTTACCTTGTTACCATTGAGAACAGGAATTACCTGTGGTCCCCTTATAATGTTTCCATTACAGGGTGGTAGTAAAATCTTTACGGGGTTCCCGCTACCAGATGTGTCGCCGTATATATTATACGACTAGCCGATGCATTGCCTCACCGACTCACCCAATTTTTCGTTTAGGTGAAGTGTTGACTCTTTCTGAATATTATATTCTGACAGTGTTCTGCCATCTTCTAATTGCTTACCAGCAAAAATCAGCCTTTGTTGGTCGGGTGGAATTCCTTCTTTATCTTGAATTTTTTGTTTAATATTATCAATTGTATCACTCGCTTCAACCTCAAGCGTAATTGTTTTCCCTGTGAGTGTCTTAACAAAGATTTGCATTATAATCTATAGTAATATTTTATTTTTAAGTGTGTTAAGTTTTGGATTTAAAATAATATATGTAATATGTAATGGGAAGGAAATTTCGTGTATTTTCAAATAAAGAAGTTCTTAATAGTTCAGAACACAGTAAAAAAAAGGCTTCAACTGAAATTATGAAATACGCACACAGTAAACATTATAATAAACAGGATATTAATTTTAAAGTTAACTATAACACATTGGAATTTACTAATTTTAAAGATTATTCTACATTTATGGATTTAGTGAAAATATTTCAAACATACAGCTTAAAACATAACAATTGTTGTAATGGTTTACAAGATAGTCCATGTAACAACAAATATGGGTTTTGTTTACAACATAATTCACAAATACCACAAAATATTGCTGATGGACTCAAAAGTCATGTTTACAGCGACGAATTAATAATGTATGCCAAAAATTGTTCCTGTTCTGAACATGGACCATTTGAAAGAACTACCGATACGACAGCATACGATAATACCAGCTTATACAATCATGGTCATGTATTTAAAGTAAAAATGGGACAAAACTTCCAATTTCCATCTAAAATTAAATTAGATGATTGTGCTGTTATTAACGAACCACCTGAAATAAAGACATGTTATACATCATTTGGTGGATGCCAATGTTCTGACTATGAAGTAATATATCCATCACAATACAATTTTTTAAAATATACCGCAAATGATGATTATGCTAATTGTTCGAAAAATGTAGATCCATCTTGTATAGGTGCTTCTGAAAAACAAATGAAATCATTCTCCGTTTTTCCTCGTCATAAAAAAGAATACAACGACATATTGCCAAAATACAAAAAAAAAGAAGATCCGTTACCAGATAAATTATGTGGTATATCTTCTAAAATGCATTCATTAGTAGTAAAAAAAGAAAAGGAACTGAAATCATGTTGTAATTACAAATTTAAAAAATAATTATTTCATAAACCGCTCTACCATACCAACTATATAATATGTTGCTATTACTACCATTGTTATTGTTAACGTGTTTTTAATAATAAATTCTGTTGGTTCTATTTTTTTTATTGTAGCCAAATAATGAAATGATTTACTAATTACAAGTAAAGCAATAATAATGCTAACATACACGCCTGTTTTTAATTCTTTAATAAGCATCAACGGAATTAAATATAAAAATGATATTAACAATTTGTATGTTACCATACTTTTAACAGCGTTTATTGCTTCCTTTCCACCACGCGCCTCCTCTGAATAATATATTCCTATGCTATCCCCAAAACTATCACTTAATGTTGCTGCTATTACTGCACTGAATATTGTTTTTTTCGTTGACAAAGATGCCATCATTCCTACTATAATACCAATCGTAGTAACAGTTCCTTCTGTTAATCCAAAATATGTACCTTGAAGTGAACTTGAATCCATATATTTTATATTAATATATTAATTAACAAAATGATAGTAAATTAATTAATATATTTTTTTATAGTTCATTATAATATAATGAATTTATTTCATAATAGTTGCTATAAAACATGTAATCCTTGTAATAAATGTTGTTGTAGTTGTAAATATCAATCTAATAAAGACTGTAAAAATTATTATAGCATTCCTGTTATAAACAGACACTTGGGATATATTAGTAACAAAGATAATCGACCTCAACCATATATGCCCGTCACTACATGGTATGATAAAAAAATTCTTCAACAACAATTACATGATTTATCATCTCATCATCGCGAAACATCATCTCATCATCATGGAGCATCATCTCATCATCATGGACCATCATCTCATCATCATCATCATAAAATAAATAGCGGTTGTGGATGTGGAAAATAATATGATTATAATGTAATAATGCAAGGAACTAATTTTTCATTATCTGGAAAAAATACAAATTGTGGAAATAACTTAACAGGAAAAAGAATGACTACTGATAATACAATAGAAAATATAGACATACAAAAAATAAAATTACAGATTATGTCATTAATATTATTTCCAATCATAAGCCAACAATGGATTACTATTATTGAAAATAGATTTGTTATATCTGTTATTAAAAAAAAAATAGATAAATTGTATAAAAAATACTATCAACAATATCATCGTAATCATGTTACATTAAAAGACCTATTATTCTATAAGGATGTTTTACTTCTTGCGGAATCGATAATCAACGAACATATGGAATTAACAGAATTGGAAAAAAAATTATATGGTAAAAATAACGATATTGGTACCATAATATTTAGAACAAAAATGATTAAACTTCGCCCTGAATTTGAAGTGTATAATTTGCTAATAGGTAAACCAGATAAAGATATTTGTTACGATAATGATATTTTACAATATATAACTCAATTAATAAATCAAGAGAATGTTACGTTTGATAAAATTAAAAAACAAATAAATGAAATGATTTTAAATAAAGATAATGAAAATTAAAAAATAACACATAATAATATATTAATTAATATGAATAATAGTAAAAAATCAGGTCGTTCAAAAAATAGAACCATTAAAAATAAGAAAAATAAAAAGGGAAAAAGAAGAACAATCAAAAAAACCTCAATAAATAATTCCATTGATTTATTTAATCATAGAAATTCTATTTTTAGTATACATTCAGATAAATGGACAGAAAAAATAAGAAATTCATATAAAATATATCGCCAGAAAAACGATATTTTTAGAAATGAAAAATTATTTAATAAACACAAAAATAACCAATTAGAAGAAGCAAATAAAATAATGAAAATTAACAAAAATAATGTAATTGTTGGAATTTTAACTATTTCATTAAATAGCAGTAAAGAAAAAATAGATGCGACTTCATATTTAGCACAGTCCTATGTAAAATGGATTGAATCAACTGGAGCACGGGTAATACCTATACAATTTGATTTGCCTTTACCTATTATAGTATCATTGTTACATCAAGTAAATGGTTTACTATTACCAGGAGGAGGTATAGGTGGTGATAAAAAAAGAAAGTTATTTTATATGTCAAGATTACAATTTATTATAAATTTCATCACAAGACAAAATCTAATAGGTAATTATTTTCCAATATATGGTATATGTTTGGGATATCAATTATTAATGATGGCTGTTTTAGAAAAAACACCTGAACTTGCACTTAAAAATTACTATGAATTAGTTAATATTTCCAGATTACGTTTCAGCGGTGAAAAAAATATACATTTACAAAAAATATCAAAAAAAGATAATAATTCTTTAATAGGTCCATTTGTGAATGATATATTTACTGACAAAGATGCTACCAATTTTAAAAATAACCAAAGTGTGTATTTTTTTCATCAATATATATTTAGTATGACAGGTAAGTACATGAAAAAAATTAGAGAAATTGCTATTCCAACAGTTATAGTAAAACATAATAATAAAGATTATATGTGTGGTTATCAATTTAAATCATTACCCTATTTTGCAACATTATTTCATCCTGAAAAAAACTTCTTTGTTTGGACACAAGATAATATACCAAGAAATATATATAGTAATAAAATATCTTATGAACTAAGCAACTTTTTTATCAATGAATGTAAAAAAAATTATAACATATATAAAACAGGCACAGATCAAACAAGTGGATTATTTATAGAAAATTATGATTTACTGTCCCACGATAATATACTAAGAACACTATTTCCAAAAAATATCAAAAAAGATTTGGAAGCATTTTCATGGACATTAGGACCATGTTACTATTTTGGAAAAATAGATAAATATACAAATATAGTATAAAATAAAAATAACTAATGTATTTATAATATAATATGACAACTATAAATACATGCTATAGTGATTATACCAAAATTATTGATGTTGCAGCCTTGGGTCACGTATTAAATCCAATCGAATTGAAAGAAGAAGCACATATAATAGAACTTGATGATATCCCCATTTCATCATTAATATTTAGACGCATCTTTTATGCATACGATGGAGATACATTTAATTTAGATTGTCATTTATGTAGAACAGATCAATTTAAAGATTTGAAAAAATTTATATCATTCCGTCCTGAAGACAGATCAATCAACGGTGTTAAATTTAACTTATTAAATACGATTTTTGGACATATAGAAGAAGACTTGGAAGTTCCACGCGATTGCTTCGATTTAACATGTAGAATGGAATTAGAAAAAGAATTAGCGTGTATAGATTCTATATGTGATGTCAATTCGTGCTCTGTTTTAACAGCACTAAAATGGCATGAGGTTTTAAAATTGCTATTATCACAAGGAGCATTACCATCTGGTAAAGATAACAATGGTGATATTATTTATCATGTATTAAAAGTAAGTGTCATTTTTAAAAATCCCAATCGTGATGTAAAAGATACAATTATTAAGTTTAGATACTTAATAGGAGACATCAATTTTCATGAAGTTAATTAATTCATTATGCGGTAACAATTATATAATAATATTATTTGATATTACTATATAATATATGGATGGATTGGATATAAATATATATAATTACGATTTGGATGAAATATTAAATCTATTTCAGTTAGATTATAATTATAACAAAAATGATTTGATAAGTTGTAAAGATACAGTTGTCAGATTACATCCCAATAATTCACAATTAGATGTGAATATATTCGATTTTTACAATAAAGCTTACAAAATTGTCGATTGTTTGTATGCGGTTAGAACGAAAAAATTACTCTTAAATTCGTCATATTTTCCAAATCCAAGCGATGATACATATTTCTTAAATAAAATACGTGATATTCCCAATTTTGAAAAGAATGAAGATAATGAATTATTAATTAATAAAATTTATAAAGAAGATAAAAATGATATACTCTATAAAGCATTAGAACAAGTTCAAAAAAATGCTGATCCCCCTTATCATAGACCAATTATAAACGATACAACATCGGATGATAAATCATATACAAATACATTCGAAAATCCAGTTGTCTCCAGTAGTTTAAATTCAATCAAAAGAATCACTGTTACAAAAAATTTACATTTAAATAGTTGTTTTCGTTCAAAATATTACACATCCAATCCATGTGATTTTGATTATAATTTTCCATCCGAGATTAAAAATGTGGTTGCATTGCGATTAGCATCCATCGAAGTACCCAATTCATGGTATCTATTTTCGCATATAAAACATAATAATACATTTTCAATCGAAATAAAAAGTGGTTGTAATATTTGTAAAAAATTCATTATTGTTATCCCTGACGGAAACTACGATTGTGACTCAATTGTTCACTATTTAAACACCAATTATTTTTATGAATCAGAGAGAAATGACGACCTTAAGTATTTAAAAGTATCAATAAACCAATATAATTTTAAAACAACATTCGAAGTTGTTACTTTTGAAGATGATAACGAAGAAGACGCAGAATATAAATCTAATATTAAGTTTTCATTACATTTCACAGATAGTGAAAATGATAATATAATGAACACATTAGGATGGATTCTTGGTTTTAGATTAGGAAAATATATGGAAATTGATGACGCTATTCAAAGCGAAGGAATTTTTGATGGCGGGGGAGATCGATACATCTATTTTTGTTTAAATGATTATCAATATAATAAAAATGAATCGAATATTATATTTTTTGAAGATACTACTATGGATGAAAATGTTCTTGCGAAAATACCAATGGTAAATGGAAAACTTAGTTTAATTATCGATGAAAATGACGGTTGTAGTTTAACAAAAACAAGGCGATTTAATGGTCCAATTAATCTTAAAAAAATACATCTTCGTTTATTGGATAAATTCGGCGACATTGTAAATTTAAATAAGATGGATTTCAGTTTTACATTGGAGCTTGAAATTTTATATGAACGTAATAAGATAATTTAATAACTTATATTAATTTTCTATGAAACCTATTTAAAACATTATGTATAGAATACATACAAAGTATGAATATATCATTGTTAAATCGTTTGGCCATAATCGAATGCAATAATTTAAAAGGTATATGTCCGTTTGTATTTAAATGTATAGAATCTAAAAACAAACCATTGTATCTTAAAAAATTTCATATTCATAATGACTACTTACATATTAACGACCAAGAGATAAATAACGACAAAAAAATCTTATGGCAACCTTCTTTATATTTCAAAAATGGTTATGATCAGAATATATTGTTATTTGATCATTTACGCGGAAAATATAAAATAAAATAAATTATTATTATAACTAATGAAAAAAAATATTTATAATAAATTATGTTTGGTGTTATTAATAGTATTATCTATAACAACTATAGTTTACCTTTTATATACGTCTATATGTATGAATCCGAGTGTAACTATATATGACTCTACAAATAGTGGACCTACAATATTATTAGTAAGTGGTACACACGGTAATGAAAAAGCTCCAGTCATTGCAATTAATGAGTTTTTTAAAAATAATAAACCTAAAACAGGAAAGGTAATTATTATCGATAACGTGAATTATTGCGGATTATTTTTAAATGATAGATATTTACCTGATCTCATAATTGGCGATGATAACATTAATAGAAATTATTGCAAAACGCACGAAAATAGTATTAATAAAACAGTAACAAAATATATTAAAAAAGCTGATTATATATTTGATTTTCATGAAGCAACTGATTTTCAATACTTAAACTTTGATAAATTAGGAAATTCTGTTTCTACTGATATAAACATTCATGATTGTGAAAATATTGTCAATATACTAAATAAATTACACGATGATGTACAATGGGTTCCTTACATTAGACCTAAAGAAAAACTTACTAAAGGAACACTATTTGACTATTGTATAAACAATAATTTTAATTATGTGTTAATAGAATCGTCCGTAAATAATAACATAGATTTACGTGTAAAACAAAATGAAACTATCTTAAAATATCTATACGAAAAATATCTGAGTTAATTTTTTTTTTTTTTTCATTTTTTTTAAAAGTTTTTATAGAATTAACGAAATATATATATTGAAAAGGCCGAAATATACTTTTTTTGGTTTTTAAAAAAAATAAAAAAAATAAAAAAATCACTATGCAGCAAAATGCTCTAAATC
>Ga0209092_10000046_pt1 | contig 97818 bp, 154 predicted proteins | sample FraStrMetagenome_FD_187446 | JGI IMG/M metagenome (GOLD analysis project Ga0209092, IMG submission 187446) | Marine eukaryotic phytoplankton communities from Arctic Ocean - Fram Strait ARC3M Metagenome (SPAdes) (version 2) | ecosystem: Environmental > Aquatic > Marine > Oceanic | place: Fram... | reverse complement strand
TTAATTCGCCTGGCGGTTATGTGGATTCTTGTATGCATCTAATTGATGTTGTGAAGCAATCACGTATTCCAGTGTATACATACGGCATGGGATCTATCGCAAGTTGTGGTGTAATGCTGATGATGTCTGGTGTTAAAGGACATCGTTATCTAACACATAATACCGCAGTGATGTCACACGAATTCAGTGGTGGTACACAAGGTCAGTATCACGACATGATAGACAGTCACAAGCACATGAATTGGACAAATAAAAAACTGCTAGAGCATTACAAGAAATGCACTGGTAAGTCTGAAAAATATATCCGTGAGTTTACATTAGCACCTAAGACAGATCATTGGTTAACACCAGATCAAGCAGTAAAGCATGGTATTGCCGATAAAGTGATCAAAACATATTAAAAGGTATCAGAATGTTAAACAAAATATATAGCATGATTGGTCACTTCTTTTTGAGGCGTACTGATGAATATTGGGAAGATCGTGACTTTAACGAATCAGGCTCATCTGTCAAAGGCACACGCTACACTGGTTTAAATAAATATTCTAGTCATAAACTCACACCTGATACAGAACCATCATACAATATTCGTATATATTCTGCAAAAGGTGGTAGGGTAGTTGAATGCCATACAAGTACTACTCAGGCTAATCAGCAATTCAAAAATGAAATTATAGACTTATATGTAATACCAGATGGTACTGAATTAGTTGACGAACTAGGTAAAATTTTAATGATGCATTCCTTGACAAAGAAGTAGAAGTAATGTATAATATCTTATTAACAACTTAAATTAGGAACAGCATATGGCTAAGGATTTATGGGTCGAAACTTATAGACCAACAACAGTAAAAGACTACGTATTCAAGGACGAGACTCAACGTAAGCAAGTACAGAACTGGATCAGTGATGGTGGTATTCCACACTTATTGTTCAGTGGTAGTCCTGGAACTGGTAAGACGACAATAGCAAAAGTTCTTATCAACGAACTTTCTATTGAAGATGCTGACGTACTATACATTAACGCTAGTCGTGATAATGGTGTGGAAATGATTCGTAAGAAGATCACCGCATTTAGTGAAACAATGCCTTGGGGTGATTTCAAGGTCATTTTGTTAGATGAGGCTGATCATATTTCACCAGAAGGTCAAGCAGCATTGCGTGGTGTAATGGAACAGTACCATGCTAGTGTTCGATTTATCTTAACATGCAACTATCCTAACATGATTATCCCAGCATTGCATAGTCGTTGTCAAGGTTTCCATATTGAGAAACTAGATCAAACAGATTTCACAGTGCGTGTTGCAGAAATTTTAGCAGACAATAATGTTGAATTTGATATTGATACATTAGATGCAATGGTTCGTGCGAATTATCCCGATTTACGTAAGACGATTAATACGGTACAAATGAGTATTGCAGACAATCTATTACAGAAGCCTGTTGATGATAGTGGTGCTAGTGCAGTATGGCGTTTGGAAATGATTGATCTATTCAAAGCGGGCAACCTCAAACAAGCACGACAACTGATTGTGTCTAAAGCGCGTGCAGACGAATATAATGAAATTTATACTTGGCTATATCGTAATCTTGATTTGTATACATCAACTGATGAACAATATGATGCGTGTGTGCTTGCTATCCGTAATGGTTTAGTAAAGCATACTCAAGTGGCTGATGTAGAGATTAATTTATCTGCAACAATGATTGAACTAGCACGCGCATTATAATGAAGTATGTAAATGTAGTTAAATCTTTCTTTATTAGGAATACATTATATTCTTTCGCAATGGGCATTCAGTTGATTGCGTTGATGGTTAGTGATAATTTAGGCGAAATAGTTTACTGGATTGCGGTTTTCATGTATGTGATAGCAGTTTTACTTATGATATTTCCGTTTCATTATAAATCATATAGAATGTTATACGATATCTACAGTAAATTTCCAACTTGGTTACAGCCGCACCCACCATCTATCCCGAACTGGATGCGTAGAACTTTTAAGACTAACATACCTGATGGATGGAGTACAGTCGTATTACCAGAAAGAAACATACATGAAGAATACACTTCATACTCTGATTGGTGTGAAGATAACGTTATAGGTAGATATTATGTGGGACAACGATATATCAATCCAGACAACGCAAAATTCAATTCATGTAAGGTTTACTTTGAAGATGGAAAAGACGCACTAATGTTTAGAATTGCAAATGCATAATGAGACTCCTGAGGAGTCTTTTTTTGTTTTGACATAAATAGTATTAACAGGGAGAATATTATAGTGACAAAGGATTTTTTATTTTGGTGGTTAATTTTCGTAATTCAACTGCTTGCACTTGGGACAGCATACTATTATGATTTACATATATATGTATTTCAAAATGATCAAACATATATTTCGTTTGCATTGTTAGGACTATGGTTTTTAACAAGTGTTAAAATTGGGCATAGGTCTTATACCCGTTCTACCACATCTGATGAAAAATATTGGTTCATAGCAGAAACCTGTATGTCTATTGGTATGATGGGTACAGTTCTTGGATTTATTCTTATGTTAGATGGTAGTGACTTAGGTTCATTAGACCCATCTAATATTCAATCAATGAAAGATGTAATCGGACAATTAGCGAATGGTATGGCAACAGCATTGTTGACTACATTAGTTGGTCTGATAGCGTCTGTCTCATTACGATCTCAACTTATATTACAGGATAATAATAATAAATGAAAGAGAGATATAGTTCTAATCTCGCATTTAATGACATATTATTTAACGCCTTATTAGGCTTTGTAACGTTATTCATTCTAGTGCTAGTACTAATAAATCCTATTACAAAACAGGGAGATATACCTGCGTATGCAGAAATAATGATAATCCTTGAATGGGATGGTCAGGTTTCTGATGATATTGATATATGGGTGATGGGTCCAGGTATGGAATTTCCATTGAGTTTTCAAAATAAAACTAGCGGATTCATGCATCTTGATAGAGATGATTTAGGATCCACATCTGATACAATCATGGTTGCTGGTGTACCAAAAATAATAAGAATTAATAGAGAAGTAGTTAATATGCGTGGTATAATGCCCGGTGACTATTTTATTAATGTACATATATACGGAAAGTATCCCACAGACAAACCAACATTGTTCACAGTTTCATTAGTGGACATTAATCCATATAAAGAAGTAATTCACATACAAGAGTATGCAACCAAGAAAGGTGAGATATTCAAAATGCCAGCGTTTACAGTGGATAATGAAGGTAATATATCAGATATTTTTATCAGTGATATGGTAATACCACGTGTTAATTCTGGATCTTCTGTTACAATACCTTCACCTAGAGAGACAAGACCTTCGCCTGGCGGGGCAAGATAAAGAGGATAAGTATTATGTATAGTGTATTAAATGTAATGAATGTAGATATCATGATCGTGTTGTATGTTATTGGTTTGTTTTTACTAGTAGTAGTATGCGTGTATGCACTAATACAGAGCAAAGCAAATAGGTTATACACATTTATTATTATTCCAACAGCGTTACTAATGTCACTCTATAGTTGGCAAGCGATAACTGCATTGCAAGGAATGCCAATATATGGTTTACCATATAATAAAGAGGTACAATTATTATATGCATACGATGAAAAACCTTGGATATACTTACTATTGTCAGAACCAACTAAGTACGTTGGTCCCAAATTATATAAAATAGATTGGAGTAAAGAAAATTTACAGAAGGTAAAAGAATTAACTGGTGCTGATGGTAAATCTCAACCACAAGGAAAGTTCAAGAAAGGATTAAACGGTGAAGCAATGTCATTCATAATGTCTAATATAGATGATAATGGACAAAGCATACTGAAAGAAGTACCAAAACCGCGTAATATAGTAATAAATTAACAAGGAGTAAGTCTATAATGGATGCACCACAGGCAGTATTATTAGTAGCACATTATGTAGTATCATTATTTGGAATACAATTGGGTAATGGAGTAATGAAATCATATCCATTTCCAACAATGGAAATTTGTGAAGTGTATAAAGGTAGAATGAATAGCGAGTCTACGCTTGATATGGAATATAGGTTAATCACACGTACAGATTGTGTGACTATGAAAAAATATATTGAGATCACAGAAAAAAATCTAGAGAAGAAAAACGATGAATAAAATTAAAAATGTTTATGAATATATTAAACAGTATATTATCAGTTGGTCATTGATTAAATTAATAATTAGATTATACAATAAAATATCACACAGTGCGCCATTGGTAATCATGACGATAATCATATTATTATTCTCTGCTAACCAAATACATACTTGGTATAATGATTACATGATACTTTATATCGAAGCAAATAAAGATAAAACAGAAGAAGAAGAAGCCAATAAAGAAACTGGACTTGTTTTTACTAAAATAGATCAGAACTTATATACTTTGGTAGGATCTGTGCTAGAAGGAGATTGTGAACGTATTGTTCCAGACTTACCATCATCATTTACTGTTATTTTAGAAAGTCCAGGTGGCAGTCTATCAGAAGGTTCATGCCTTGCAGCGCATTTTAAATTGCGTGATGTGATTACGGTAGTGCGTGCAACAGAAGTATTTAATGAAAATGGCAAAGTAATATACACGCCTGGTACTGTGAACTTAAATAGTGAAAATACAAAAGATAGTATGAAAGACAAGTCAATGTGTGCATCTGCATGCGGTCTTTTATTTCTAGCAGGTGATAAACGATACTTAATAGGTGATGTGTATTTTGGCATACATGGTCCACGCACACCATTAGAATCGATTGGTAAAATGAATCCAACAGCACTAGAAGCATCTGCATATCGTACTGCGGCAGCATTATTAAAATTGTTAGACAGACTAGGAGTTAATGAGTCATTAAGATTATTATTCATACAAATTCCATCTGCATCAATGTATTGGTTACATCCAAGGGATTTTGCTGCAAAACCAGCATTAGTTACAATTGCAACTAATTACAAAGACTTTTGGAGTTATTCAGCATCGAATGCAGAAGCAGCGTTAAAATAGGAGAATATTAAATGTTAAAAAGTTTCTTTGGAACGAAAGAAAGTGCCGTATATGCATGGGTAATGCTTGCATTCTTGTTAGTTATTACTTGGTACAATGTACAAATATTAGTAGCATACAACTTATGGAATAAAGAGTTCTATGACGCAATTCAAACACTACAAGAAGAAAGATTTTGGGACTTATTATGGGGATTTGATGTGATCAGATTTACCGAGTTGTTAACAATAAAAGAAGATACTGTACCATCATTCTTGGAAATTATAATCCTATATACACCAATGGCAACATACGTTATATGGCAGACACAGAGGTATACATTCCGTTGGCGCGAAGCGAATACACATCACTATCTTAAACGATGGGAGAAATCCACTGCTAAAATAGAAGGTGGGTCACAGCGTATTCAAGAAGATTTAATGGTATTCGGTAAAACATTACAAAGTCTATTCACTGGCTTCTTTAGTGCAATACTTGTATTATTTGCATTCTTGCCGATCTTATGGGAACTTTCAGAAGGACTACCAGTTTGGAATGGTCATATCATCCCTGGATTCTTAGTATGGGTAGCACTAGGCGTATCTATCGGTGGTACATTGATCTCATTCATACTAGGTATGAAATTGCCTGGACTAGAATACAATAACCAAGTGGTAGAAGCAAAATTCAGAAAGAAATTAGTTCATTCAGAAGATGATTTGACTCAACGTGTAACTGATGATTTATTTCCAATGTTTGCAGCAGTAAAGAAAAACTATTATCGTTTGTTCAACTGGTATATGGGGTTTGGTGTATGGTCAACTGCATTCGGATTAGCAGCAGGAAACATAGCAATCATTGTATTAGCACCAAGTTACTTTGAACAGTTAATAACATTAGGTGTTCTATTCCAAGTACTTAACGCATTTAGTAGAGTAGAGGGTTCAATGACATTCTTCATTGATAGATGGACAACGATTGTTGACTTTCAATCAGTGATTAAGCGTCTACGTGAATTCAATAAGGTGTTAGATGAAGCAGAACTAATTGAAGCAGCAGCACCAGCAAAGAAAAAGAGAGTATATCGCAAGAAGACATAATACAACTTATGTAAAAAAAGACGCTAAATGCGTCTTTTTTATTGCATTTATTTTACAAAAAGACTTGACAAGTAAGGCTCATTGCGTTATAATAGTTACATAAGTTAATAAAGCAGAGAGAAAACAATATGTCAATGATTTACACCAGATTAACCAACTCAATACGCAACGCAGCGTTCAGTCTAGAAAACTGGAACAAAGACGGGGACACTGATTGGAATTTGGTGGAACTACATGCAGTTCAAGAATGTTTTCATATGTATGCAAGTGTTGAAAGGTTCTACAGTGACTTTGATGAAATTGTAAATCTTACAATTGCAGAGATTCGCAAAGATGCAGAATCAGAAGCACGTTTTGAAATGTTAACATCTTAATATAAATAATTCCCTATAAAGCCTTGACAACCAAGGCGCCTTGTGTTATAATTATTGTATAAGTTAATTAAAGCGAGAAAGATTATGAAAGCAATTGTTCGTATTACAGTTAATAAGTTTGAAACTCCTACTACACCAGACAATGTTATGTTTAACTATTCTACTCCTGACTACGATGTGCTTGTTGCCAATATCAAAGGTAAAGGTATGAGTGACATTCATCGCAAGGTTGATCTATTAGTACATCAGATTGAAAAAGAAGAAGGCGCAGAAGCGATGGGTTCAACCATATTATGGAACAAAGAATTCAATGGTCTAGGCTTTATCAAGCATAGCAAAAAGAATGGATTTACTGGTCATTGGAGTAAGTGTAAAGCAGATTTGGAAATGTTTTCCACAATCAGTCGAGCGTAAAAGAGAGAATTGTTATGAACGAATATATTTTATTTATTTTCCTTACTATTGTAAATGATGGTGTTATATCAGATTCAAACGTATTACATCCTGTCAAATTTGCGACAGAAGAAGAATGCACTGCAATGACAACCGATGAATCAAGGACCCACATTTATCGTTATCTGACAGAAGAGACAATGGGTACTATAATTGATATGAGATTTGAATGCTCAAAAATCCACAATACATAAAACGATTCTTTCCAAATGGATTGCTCAAAGAAGAGCAATACGGATACGATCCTAGAATTAAAAAAGAGGGTATCATTCCATTAAATCCCGCTTATGAATGTATAACCATATGGCATCGTGAAGACGGTCCTGCACGACTTGTGTATAATAAAAGTGGCAAAGTAGTACAATACAACTGGTGGGTTCATGGCAACAAACTATCTCAAAAAATAATAGATAAATATTTTCTAAATCCACTCAAACCAACCGATGAAGAAGTATTCATATTTAAGTTGGCTGAATTATAATGGTGTTCTCGTCCTTACATGAACTTGCATATGAAGGCTGGTATCGTATTGAACGACCATATAGTGAGTCAGGTGAACGAATTGATATTGATAGGAAATGGTGTTTAACACATTGTACTGGTGACTTTGCAAATTCTCCAGCAGGATCAATGTTCTGGTTTGAGAAAGAACAAGATGCAATGATGTTTAAAATTGCAAATTCATAAAGTTAAATTAGTTGACAAACCTCGCCTAAGATGTTATAATTATTACTGTCATGAATATCATGATCTATCAGGTTATAAAATATGAAAATTATTGCAGGAAATAGCAACCTACAAATGGCACAAGATATAGCAGACAGGTGCTTTGTAGAACTCGTATCAGCGGACATCAAAACATTTGCTGATGGTGAATCTAGTATTCAGTTTAACGAAAATATTAGAGGTGAAGATGTCTTTATTGTGCAAAGTACAAGCACTCCAGTGAATGACAATCTCATGGAATTGTTGGTTATGATTGATGCTGCTAAACGTAGCAGCGCAACTCGCATTACAGCAGTCATACCTTATTTTGGATATGCACGACAAGATCGTAAGAGTGCATCACGCACTCCAATTACCGCGAAGTTAGTAGCAGACTTACTAACAACCGCAGGCGCAAACCGAGTTCTCACAATGGATTTGCACGCTGGACAAATACAGGGATTCTTTGATATCCCCGTAGATGATCTAACATCACGTATTGCATTTGCAAAAGATATTAAGAAGCAGTTCTTTAAAGAAGGTACTGACTTAAACAAAATTGAAACTGTATTTGTAAGCCCCGATGCAGGTGGTACAGTACGTGCACGTAAGTTCGCTGACATGTTTGGTGGCGACATTGCTATTGTAGACAAGCGTAGACCTCGTGCAGGACAAAGTGAAGTCATGGGGTTAATTGGCGATGTTAAAGGTAAACACGCTATCCTAGTAGACGATATCGTTGACTCAGGTGGTACATTATGCAATGCTGCTCAAGCAATTATAGATGCTGGTGCACTTAGTGTTAGAGCATACATTACACACGGCGTCCTTAGTGGTACTGCATGTCAAAAAATTGAAAAGAGTGTACTCATTGAACTAGTAATTACTGACAGCATTGAATTTAACTGCCCAAAGAATCATAAAAAAACACGTGTAGTGAGTGCTTCCACTATGTTTGGTGAAGCAATTCGACGTGTCACCAACGAAGAAAGCGTAAGCAGTTTATTCACTCAAAAAATAGTAAAATTATGAAATTAATACTTGCACATATTTGTTATTTTCTAGGCGATATGATTTCAAAATTGTTATATTTGGATATTCTCGTTGATGTTATCTATCCAGTGTATAATAAATTGATGCAATGGAGTGCGGAACTGGACACTAATAATGTAATATGGCATAACCCGAAGGAATCTGATGAAAATTAAATATATCAGCGATATTCATCTTGAGTTCGCACCACTAGACAACATACCAAAGGGTGATGCTGATGTATTAATACTGGCTGGTGATATTGATATCAAGGGTAGAGTAGAATGGATTAATGCCCAACTTGAAAATTTTGAGCATGTAATTTATGTTACTGGTAATCATGAATATTATAGGTCTAATATTACACATCTAGAAGAAAGAATAGAAGAGGATCTTGATCCGCGTATTCATTTCTTACAGAATAGTTCAGTGAAGATAGAAAATACTGTATTTCATGGTACTACTCTATGGACAGATATGAAGCCTGAAGATGAATGGTTTGCTAACAAAGGTATGGCAGACTTTCGTGTTATTAAAATTGATGAAGATTTTCGTAGATTCACTGCATATGACTCTAAATTAGCGCATTATGCTGCTATGGATTATTTGAAAAAGAGTGTGAATGAGGGTGATGTAATAATCACTCACCATGCACCATCATTCAAATCGTCTTTGGATTGCTTTATAGGAAGCACATTAAATCCTGCTTTCGCCACCGATCTATCTGAATTTATGTTTATCTATAAGCCTAGTTTTTGGGTACATGGTCATATGCATAATACATCTGATTATACCATTGGTGAGACTAATGTTCTATGTAATCCTAGAGGATACCCTGTTGGTGATGGGGAAAACGAAAATCTTGAATTTGATGTGAACAAAACATTTGAAATAGGAGAATAGTATGATAACAATTTTTGATTTTATAGGAGGTGTATTACTTAGTGTTATGTGGTTTATGGTGGTTACATCATTAAGCACCATAATATATGGTAATAGGCCCACAGATAAAGAAGTTCTTATTATATCAGTATTTGCAGGTCCATTTGTGTGGGTAATCTTCGCTTTTTGTTTTGCATATGAATACTGTGTTAAGATACTATCAAAATAGATGAATAAAAATAGTTACTATCGTGGTAGCGGGCAACGACAACTACGAATTGAGCGCAACTATCCAATCATCATGGAAATCAATATGGGCCAATGGGTATCAATTGACTTAAATGCAATTAATGAAGTAGTTGATTGTGTACTTATATCGTATTCATCAGGACGAATGCGTGGTTTGCATAAGTCTTATCTACCATATGGTGTACTGCGGTTTAAAACAACAGAAGACATGTTCATAGCAAAACTAATGCTATGACTCAGCGAGATATAATTTAATGCACGATAAGATGTTTGACCACGTAGTTACTAGTACTATCTTTGCGGATTTATGTGATGAAAGTTATTATGATGTGTGTCCTTGTACTATGACTACACCATTGATTAATATTAATGAGTGCCCGTTATGTAACGGACATGGTGTTTTAATTATAACAGACTATGATGTAATATTAGCAGATACTTATTTTACTAAAAAATCACTAACACCTATTAGTAAAGTCAGCAGGGCAACCGTTGGTAAATTTGATACGGTTACAATTGATGGAGTTGAACATGAATTCCATAAACCTATATTAAATCATGAACAGACTGTGAAAATGCGTATAGATACGAGAGATGAAACTCTTGAACAAATATATCCAGAACTATTGAAACAACGTAAAAAATTATTGTTAGCAGAAAAAGCATATAATGATATACTAGAGAAATGTGAACTACTTGAGAAATTAGCAAAATAGACTTGACTTATTTAAACTACTTTGTTATAATAATATACAACAATACTAACTAGGCAATAATGCTTACCAAATAAACTAAGGAAATAAAATGATCGAAGAGAATACCGTAGTTAAGTCAGTAGGTGAAATGATTAAAGAAGGTTCATTGAATCCTCGTGATATTCATTCAGAATGGGAAAAGAAAAAAGATGTACTCATTGCACAACTACAAGAAGGTATTGTAGAAGTCACATTCTTGAAAGTAAATGGAGATGAACGAATTATGACATGCACACTGCATGAAGATATTAAGCCCGCAGCACCTAAAACAGATTCATTAACACCAGAAAAAGTTCGCAAGGTTAACGAAGATGTTCTTAGTGTATGGGATGTAAAAGCGAAAGGTTGGCGCTCGTTTCGATGGGGACTAATCAGTGAAGTTAATGAAACATCAGACATAGTAGAAATCGAGGCATTAGTATAATGGGCAAAATCTTTAAGATTATGAGTGAGCAGAATAATAATCCAATAACTACACAATGTGTTGACGCTGATGATTATGACAAATCGTGGACTGAAGCAGGTCAAAAACGTACACGTGCAGCCCGTGACAAAATACGACTTGCTCTAATTCAAGCGAGAAAAGAAGGTGAAGCAGGAGATGAATCGAAAGTATTAGAGGCGGCAGAATTACGACTCGCACTAAAGGCTTTTGATGCAGCAAAGTAATGTCGCACAGATTGCGATATAATTAAATAAAAACGGAGAATACAATGGATACTATTCATGAACAAATCGTAGCAGCATATGAAGCATACTTAACAGAACATGCCTCATGGGAAGACAAAGGTGTAAAAGCAGCAGCAGCACGTGCACGAAAGGCACTAGGTGATCTTGGTAAACTTACCAAATCTCGTCGTGGTGAAATCCAAGACAAAAAGAATGCAATGTAATTTGACTACATGATAAATATGAGGGTCAGTAATATGATCCTCATACAATTAAATTGCAACTATGTGTAATGAATACGCATAGTAAAGGAATTACTGACATAATAGTGAGGTTGAATTTAAAAAAGTAATGAGTATTTTAGAATTGGCACTTTTTGTGTCGGGTTATGGTGGAGTTGTAGTATTACATGAGTATGTCTTATATAAAGAAGGCGAAGATGAACAAGATAGATATAATGAAGCAGATCAATACGATGATTGATTAATTAAGTATAAATAGTTATAGAGGTATATAATTATGAAATTAAGTAAAAATTTTACAGTAAGCGAATACACGAAATCATCAACGGCAACTCGTAGATGCATTGATAACTCAATGACGGATGCACACTTAGAAAGTGCTAAAGCATTATTTGAAAATATAGTTCAACCAGTAAGAGATCACTTTGGTCCTACAGTAATTACATCTGGCTATAGATCAGAAGCATTAAATGATGCAATTGGTGGTGCGCGTGGTTCACAGCATTCAAAGGCTGAAGCAGCAGATATGGAAACAAACTTTGCTTCAACGGTACAAGTATCACAATGGATTGCAGACAACTTAGACTTTGATCAACTAATATTGGAATTTTATATCCCAGGAGATCCTAACTCAGGTTGGACTCATTGTAGTTATAAATCACAGTCAGAAAATAGAAACCAAATCTTAACAGCAGTCAAGGAAGATGGTAAAACAGTTTATCTAAATGGAATTGTAGTATAATAAGAATTGGCAAAATAACCTACGGAGATAAAATATGAGTACATTAGATAGTTTAACACACCATAAAGAAGTCCTAGAACAACGCCACCGTTTATTAGATAAGGTCATTACTGACATGTATAAACAAAATTCAGATGATGTATTATTACATACTATGAAAAAAGAAAAGTTACAACTGCGTGACGACATCGAAGCAATAATTATTAAATTGAAAGATATTAAATAAAATAACTTTCAATTAATACTTGACAGCCCCCCAAACACTATGTTATAATATATGCATAAGTTAAATAACGCAAGGATATATTATGAAATTTGTAATCTCAACTCAGTGTTTGGAAAATTACGGCGCTCACTTAGAGGACGGCAAGTTCTCTAGTGGTAACGCATATTGGAAGATGAAAGGTGGTAGCGATTATATCGTTGATGGCCTAACACGAATTCAAGATGCTGTTGCTTATGTTATGGCTAAGTATGGTGAGAACGACCTTGGATACAAAGAGTTTCCAACACAGTTCCGTACATTCGAAGAGTGGGAAGAAGAATTGCAAGAGTTAGACGAAGAACATGCGCGTGAAACACTTGATTATGCAATTAATGTTTCTTTATATTAAGGAAGTAATTATGTTTTGGTTATTACACGCAATAGCATTATTGTCCCTACCAGCCGCATTGTTTGTGACTGTCCCCCTTCACTTGATTGCAAATAGCATCGACTCTAAATAAGGAATTATACAGTATGAAAATTTTATTGGTAATGTCAATGTTGACAATGCTAGGTGGTGCGGCTTATGGTCAGTTTATTTTGGCAGCAGACGCACCATTATTAGTCCCAGCAAAAATTGATTTGTCAGATGATGAATCTTGGGCTAGTATTCAAAAACGCACTGACAGCGAATACTTTCTGACTAATCCAGAAAAACATCCTCAAATCTTCTGTCTTGCAAAGAATATATACTTTGAAGCAGGTATTGATAATAAAGCGGGTATGTATGCGGTAGCCGATGTTACATTAAATAGAGTAACAGATCGTCGTTGGGCTCATACAGTATGTGATGTTGTTTATGAGGGGTATACGAGAGAGAGTTGGAAAACAAAACAAGACCCCACTCTTCCTGATGAATTAAGAATATACTATCCAATTTTACACAAATGCCAATTTTCTTGGTACTGTGACGGGAAACCTGACACAATACCTTATGGTAGTGATAATTGGGTACGCTCACAAGAAGTCGCATGGGATATTTACGTGAATGCTAACATGAGGGGAATTACTGACGGCGCAGTTCATTATCATGCTACATATGTAAAACCAAATTGGCGCACAGATCGTGGTATGCATTCAGTAGGTCGTATTGGTGCGCACATATTTTATAGGCGTGATTAATATGGATGATTTAAAATTTATAACAGCAGGTGAATACATGGATGATAATAATATAATTAACTATCCTGAAGTATCTAGACTTGAAGTGATAGATGATGGTCGTGAACTTGTAAAATATGATCTAAAAAATGTTCAGATCAGTATACAAGACGATGGGCGCACTATGAAAATATTTGTAAACAACCAAACTGTGTAATCACATACGTTAATTGGTAAATACAAATAATACAAGAGAAAACAAATAATGACGCAATGGCATGGTGGTAAAGGCGATTTAAGACGCGGCTCTACCTATGGTTCTAAGTTTGGTGATAATTATGACAAAATTTGGGGCAAGAAAGAAGCAACATTTGAAAAGACAAAGACAGTCGAAAAAACTGATGATTTACGTCCTATCGATGGAAGACTTGCAGAAGCAGAAGACTGTCTTTGCAATGAATGTATTAAAGACAATAAGTTAATAGATAAAAGTGGATTTTTACTAAGTGTAGGTAATGTTGTAGTATGTTCCGAATGTGGTTCAAAACGATGTGTACACGCAGAAAATCATAATAATAAATGCAGTGGTTGGTCACTTTAATATGTTGGTTGGTCACTTTTACAATAAGAAATAGATTAAGGAATACAATTATGGCATATTCAGAAAAAGTATTAGATCATTACGACAATCCACGTAATGTAGGTAAGATGGATGAATCAGATGAAAACGTAGGTACTGGCATGGTGGGAGCGCCCGCATGTGGTGACGTTATGCGTCTACAGATTAAAGTTAATAATGAAGGCATCATAGAAGATGCTAAGTTTAAAACCTATGGGTGTGGTTCAGCAATTGCATCTAGTTCACTTGTGACCGAACTATTAAAAGGTATGGACTTAGATGAAGCAGTATCTATAACTAATAGTCATATTTCACAGGAACTTGCACTCCCGCCTGTTAAAATTCACTGCTCAGTATTAGCAGAAGATGCTATCAAAGCAGCAGTAGCAGATTATAAAGAAAAGAACACAACCGCTTAAAGGAGATTACGCAATGTGGGAAACAATACAAAGTATGTTTACAGATAGACTATGGATATGGACAGCGTTGGCTGGTAGTATTTTTGGTGCATTGTTTATAGCATGGATTACTGATACTAAAATCGCACTATGGACTTATGGTAAATGGTCGGCATGTTTAAATCATGTAGTAAATAAATGGGGTTGGACATGGTTTAAGACTGATCCTAATGCATGGACAAAATTAAACCCGAACCTATCTAAGAAGATAGTTGATCTAGAATCTCGTATTGTAGATTTAGAAAATAAAAAAAATTAAAAAGAAGAAATAATGCAATATGATTTAATTGATTTGCCTGACGCAGGCGAAGTAACAATTAACTTTCCAAATCCAGACGACCATAATATGTGGTGCAAGAATATAAAATCACAGAGCAACGTATGGAAATATCGTAATCTTTTACAAAATCCTATAGAATTTAAACATAATAGCATGGGATATAGAACACATGAATTTGACTTTGACAACGATGATGAATACATTATCCATATTGGTTGTAGTAATACATATGGACTATACTTACATGAACATGAACGTGCGTCTAGTCTTATAGAAACAAATTTAGATATAAAAACTTACAATTTAGCGTCATGCGGTGGTAGTCCAAATTACATTATGATGAATATATCTAATCTACTGTATAATGTATCAAACAAACCAAAAGCAGTGGTTATACAATGGCCCAAATTTATGAGACTAAATTATCCTTATACAGATATTATGCCTGAAATGCTGAGAATAATGCCATGCCAAAACCTCGACAAATACTTTATACAAGGTGAAATTAACCCTATAGAAACACACTCTAAATGGTGTCGTAGGCACACTTTAAATTTATTAAATAGTTTTGATATTAACACTATTGAGTATACTCTAAATCAAGAAGACCATGCACACTTCTTTCCAGCACTTAATGAGATTGAACGGATAGATAGGGCATACGATTGTAGCCATATAGGTACACTAACAAACGAACACATCTTTAATTATGTTAAGGAACAGTTATAAATGTTATTTAAAAATTCACAAGATAACCATGAGGGCACTTAATTGGCAACTACATATGAAACTGTGTTAGAAGTAATTCATTATACAGACGAATTATTCTATTTCAAGACAACACGTAATCCCGGATTCCGATTTAAAGATGGTGAATTCGTCATGATGGGCTTAGATCATTTCTCTGAAAAACTTCAAAGAAATAAACCTATATTAAGAGCATACAGTATTGCTTCTCCATCACATGCTGACTACTTAGAATTCTATAGTATCAAGGTACAAGACGGTCCTTTAACCAGTAAATTACAACATGTTAAAGTAGGTGAAGAAATTCTAGTAGGTACTAAACCAGTTGGTACATTAGTACCTGATAATGTCAAACCTGGTCGTAATCTATATATGCTAAGTTCGGGAACTGGTATCGCACCATTTATGAGTTTAGCACGTAGTATTGAAATTTATGAAAACTACGATAATGTAATATTAGTACATGGTACTAGAAAGATAGAAGATTTGGTTTGGAAAGATATGTGGTTGAGTCTTAACGAACATGAAATGTATGGTGAATTAGTACAAAATAAATTTCATTATTATCCAACTGTTTCTCGCGAATCATACGATAATGAGGGAAGAGTAACCACCGCACTATTCGATCATTCGATAGAAAATACTTTACAGTTGCCTCATCTTGATTCTGAATTTGATAGAGTTATGATTTGTGGATCTATTCCATTCAATCAAGACTTACAAAATCATTTACTTAAAAAAGGATTTGTTGAGGGCAACATGAGCGATCCAGGCACATTCGTAGTAGAACGTGCATTCGTAGGATAATAATAGCCCAGTTTAACTGGGCTTTTATTTGCGTAATTTAATTTTTTTAATATAATGAACACTTAGGTGATCATAAATTCCATTAAACAATTGAAACTTACTCCATGCTTTCAATTTACCTTTCACTTTATCAACAAACCGATGCCACCAATTAAGACCAGTTAAGATTCTATAATCATATGATATATATTGTAATTGACCAACATGACGATAATATCCTAACATCGGAACTTGTGGTATGATATCATTCGTGTTCACGAATCGATACGCTTCTATATCGTCAAACTGAACACCCCATTCCCTATTACCTACTCTAGGACAGCCAAATGTATACAACACTAAATCTGGTGTAGTTGGTTTCAGTCTACTTGCAAGTATAGTTGCCATTGCTGCACCTAAACTATGTCCAGTTATAATAAGTTTTTTCTTACTTTTAGGCTTCAACCATTTAACTAACGCAGGATACAACTTATCAATTTCTGCTTTAAATCCAGCGTGAACTTTACCATCAGTGTCACTTTCCGAAGGCCATGCTTTAATGTCTGCTAACATATCTTTAACCTTCGTTGGTTCTGTTCCGCGTAATGCGATAACAACATAATCAGGCATAACAATACCATATCCTTGCGCACTATCATTCGTAAAGAATTTTACACTAGAATATTTTATATTATTCTCTTTCAAGTATGTAGTCATACCTTCTTTATCAGAATATGCTTTATCACATAAATGTGAACATAATTCTGTTACTGCCCAATCTACTTCTTTAGTGTTTGACATATATTTCTCCAATTATAATAATATTTATCGTAATTAAATACTATTGACAAATAATACGACTTATAGTATAATTGTTAAGTGATTTAATAAAATATGAGTTAGTTTTTAATGAAGAAATTATTTATAGCAGGATGTAGTTATTCGCACTGGTCGGATGGTTATTGTTTAAACGAAAGTTATCCTGCACTAATTGCTAAACATTTCCCGGATTGGCATGTTTATGATTTAAGTGAACCTGGCGGAGCCAATGATAGTGTTTATTTACGATTACGACAGTGTGAAGACAATGTAGGTACTCCAGATAAAGTTATCGTACAGTGGACACATTTAGGGAGAGCAAACATAGTATTAACTGATTCTCACACACCTCGTTTTATATATTCAGATTTTAAAACTATAGACAATTATACATATTTTGATGATCACTTTGAAACTAATGAAAGTATATGTGTCAAGGCTTCTTTATTAACTACTCCCCACGATAAACACGGACGACTAGAAATGCTTGCACAGTCTTCTACACTACCCGTTGAATATTTAACAGCGTTTTATAGTTGGTACTTAGATAGCCATCAACAAAGATGGAACACTCAAAAAGAAATTGATTTAGTTAATGCAGTATATGGACAAGATAATGTATTAATGTTTGATTGGTATAATCGACATCACCATCCAGGATCAAATGATGAAACATCAATTACTGTTCCATCAAATTGGGTAGGTAGTGTTGCAACAGAATTCGGTGACACTAAATTTATGCAATTAGGAGTAGACGATGCACCTCACTATGGTCATGAAGGACAGTTAGAAGTATACAAATGGCTTGAACCATATTTTAATAAACTTCTAAATTAATTCCTTAAAACACTTGACAAGTAAGGATCCTTGTAGTATAATTGTTATATAAGTTAATAAAGAGAGCAAGACTATGATGAACAATGAACAGATCATGATACGAATTGAACAACAAGAGCGTTACTTAAAAACGTTACACGGCAACACATCATCAGTTAAGATGAAAAAGTATGCTATACAAAAGAATATCAAAAAATTAATGTCTCAATTGAAAGAAGAGGTGTAATATGAGTACTAGAAGCGCAATTGGTTACTTAACTCCAAACGGCAATGTTCGTGCAGTATATTGTCATTTCGACGGCTACGTTACTAACGGTGTTGGCGAAACGCTAGTTAACGAATGGCAGGCTGCTTATCGTGTAGCACAGTTAGTTGAATCAGGTCATATGAGTCAACTAGGGATTGATCTTAAAAGTTCAGTCTTCTATGGTCGTGATCGCGGTGAAACAGTAGATATATCTACTGATGAATTTGAGTCAATACTTGAATTTTCCAGTTCTTATCTAGGTGACTGTGAGTACGTTTATCTATACACTCGTGACGGCTGGTTAGTTCAGACTGAAAAACGAAAAACATTTACTCGTGTAGACACATATCTAGCAGCAGAGAAAAACATGGAGAAGACTTATGCTTAAAGAAACATTGGCAGATACAGTTGCAAGCACTGCGCATGCAGCCGTAGGTCAATTTAGAAAATACAGCAATGAACCATATATTGTTCATCCACGTGAAGTAGCGGAAATCGTTAAGTCTTATGGTGGTAATACTATCCAAATTCAAGCCGCGTTACTTCATGATGTTGTAGAAGACACTGCACTTACAGTAGAGTTCGTATCTAGTATGTTTGGTAAAGAAGTCGCTACAATGGTAGATTGGTTAACTGATGTATCTAAGCCTGACGATGGTAATAGAGACATTAGAAAGACAATGGATAGGGAACATTTAGCAGCAGCGCCTCGTGATGCTCAGTTTGTAAAAGTTGCAGACTTGATTTCCAACGCAAATGATATCTGTGAGGGTAGCGAAGGATTCGCAAGAATCTATATGAAAGAAAAAGAATTGCTGTTAGGGGCTATGACCAAAATTCATGGCACTGACATATACAATGCAGCAATGCGATTACTAGAAGAATATTATGTGGGTCAACCACATGAAACATTATTAATGGGAAAGTAAAATGACTATGTCTCTAGTAGGTCCAGGACTAACAACTACATCTTATAAGAAGCGTAAGCAAACTAATCGTACTAAGGTGCAGCAATCTATATTTGAAAAACAACATCGTGATCATAATAAGCGTATGAAGCAAAGTGGCGCACATGATCAAATGATGTCGTTAGCAGAATATGATTTGTATGTACGTGGTCACTACAAGCCAGAAAAAAAGAAGTTTAAAGAACTTGTTCCATCTGCTGTGTTCCAAAGTGATACAAAACAATATCCCAGTAAGGGAACTGGTATTGGTGTAGCATCTAAAAAAGAATCGCCTGTGTATACTGGTGAACAAAAACTACTTGGAATCTCAACAATGCACAAAAGTAATATGGTTCCAATCTTTGAAGATAACAAACAACTGGCAATAGAAATCGCACGAATGAGGAGATAAGCGTTGACAAGCAAGGCTCCTTGTGTTATAATTATTGTATAAGTTAATTAAAGAGAGTAAAGACTATGTCACGCAAAACTATTAGTGTTGAAGTACTACGTACTATTGCTAACAACGAATTATCGTATACTGGGCGATATACATGTCCTGAGCATCGTGAAGGTGTAACATCTATGATAGAAGCAGCATTGTCTTCTACTGGTAATTACAAAGGCTTTCGTTATCTTGATGTGAACGAAGTAGAAAATGATCTTCCGGGCATTCGGTTTCTTGAAGATAATACTGATTTTACATTTGATAACTGCGATACTACTCGCCGTCATTATTTTTAAGGAGAAGTAAAAATGATACAAACTATTATACTGTTTATAGGTTTAATTGGTGTTGGAATCGGGTGTGGCCTTGATATAGCGACAGTTAGAACAACACTACCAGATTATGAAATGGCGGTTGGTCTATGCGTGAACAACGATGGTGTTGATTTCATGACAATTGAAAGCCAAATTAACTCAGACGATTATATGGAATCAGTTACTTGCATTAATGGTGCTGAATTCAAACTGAACCCACCATCAAATTATTTTGATGAATAAATGAAGACATATGTACGACAACATCAAGTCGTACATCGCTCAGGTCCTCACAGGCTGTGTGAGAAGATATTGCGGGAAATGCTACTACTAGCATAGATTGCACAGTATAAAACAGCGTTAAAACACACGGAAATGTAACAAAATGAATGCTCAACTTATTATTGTTGGGCATTCATTAGTTATTATAACTATTCTTTAAAAGTAGTGTCGCCTGGAAACAATGGTAATTGAGTCCCAGCCGCACGTTTTGGTATCTTGCTATCTGCGCTACTAACGCAAGCATTTGTTGTACACACAGTAGGTGCGTCAAACAGTTTGAACCCAGTTTCTATATTTCCTAACGGCTGATCTGCACAACTATAACTACGCTTTACACTACCATCAGGCTCTCTAATTATAATACTACGATGACCTGATGAACATTCCCAACCCTTAAATTTATTAAAACCAAATGCGTTAAATCGTTCAGCCTGATCCATGAACCAATGCTTGTTATCTTTATCAATGAACTCAACTTGAAAATGTTGAGGCACAGATGCATTCTCTTTCCAATACAATGGATCACCATCTCTCTTAAAGTTAGGCTTAGGACGTGTGACTAACATAGACTTTTTTGCTTTATCTTCTGTATAACCACGTTGAGGCATACCATTGTGCAATGCTTTAAGCATTTCGGGTGTATAACCATCTACTATCTTACTAGCAGTAGGATCCGACATCGGTTTTAATGTGCAGTTGATTCCCTGATTATGAAAAAATAATGCATTATCCCAGTCTCTATCAAACCATTCTGGAACCATCACTTGATTAATAGTTACTTGTACATCATGTTCTTGACAGAATACTAACTTGTCGGCAAAGACTTGCATCTTTTCTCTGGTGTCTAAATGCTCTGTATGCAAACTTGCGGTAATACTTGCACGATGAAATTTCGATACGTACTTAACGTAAGTCTCAAACCATTTCATAGGACGTGACATATTAGTTGTCATATGAACTGATGTATAATTTGTGTTGTTTACATCGTCTGATAGATGCTTCATTATGTCCAGATAACCCGGATGGAATGTTGGTTCACCGCCACTTAAACTAAAGTGGAAACTATTAAACCCATTTTCTCGTGCTTGACGCTTAATCTCGTCAATCGTAAGTAGACATAATTCAGTAGGTCTAAAGTCTTTCTTATCACTGCGGGCATAAGGCCAGCAGTAACTACATCTGTAATTACAATAGCGACCTAACAACCAGCTCACCGTGAATAAATCACGATGTAGCATGGTACGTTGTCCCACTCTTACTAAATTATCAAATGGTATTTTAGTAAAATCGTATGTACTGTATTTTAAATCTTCGCTCATGTATTAGATGCACCAAGAAATTTTCTTATCACCATAATATTCTCTAGCAAAGCCTTCTGCTATAAGCATGTGTCTTAAACTCCTACCATCTATAATGATGTCACCAAGTACTCGACCACCAAACTTGTCCCATTTATAAATGGCTACTTGTATAACGGTTGCTGCGTTTAAACGATCTGTAGTGAACTGTGACGCTTCTTCTCCCCATGCTGCTTCTTTAGGACATTCGGCTCTCCAACTCTTCTCAGGTGTATCTACACCATACACACGAATGCTTAATTCTTGCTTCAACGGCGATGGTAAAAAATTTGCTTGAAATGCAACTGTGTCACCATCTATAACTCTTGTAATCGGAAAATTATATATTTCCATTTCTACTTCTTTCGCCATAATTGGTGATGCTGTTAAAAATAAAGTCAATGACACCATTGCCACCTTTGCTAATAAAACTACTGCGTTCTTAATATATTTGTTCATCTGTATACTCCTTATAGTATTATTTAGATTTATTCTGCATCAGTCACTTGTATAGGATCAATGCTTTCTTCTCTTATTGATATGTACAATAAGACCTTTTGTACCACAATCAGTGGTGAAAACAATTGACACTATATGTAGGGACTTCCGTGCACTCTGTGCGGTTTTATACACTACATCTAGTAGTAGTTCATGATAGTACTGTCAGAGTGCACTGGCGTTAATAAAAAAGTCGTATTCCAGTGCTTTGTTAGCAATCGTCATTTGTTATGTTCATTAAACAATTTCGCATACTGCGGAACTATATCTAATATATTTTGATTTCTAACTTCATCTAATTTTGTAGTTTGAGATATAAATTGATCTAGCCATTCTTCACTATAGTCTTCACTCATCATAAACTTTTCAATACTATTTAATACTTTAATAAAATTGTCTTTAACTTTGTCACTAAAGTCTGTAGTTAGTATCCAATCTTTATGTTCTTGATAATGTTCAGCAACTTGATCTTTAAGATATTGAGGTAACACTTTTACATTGTAATATTTTGGACTATGACACATGTGATGTGTAATGACAGGACGCATGCCGTCTAGTGGATTAAATTTATCCAATCCGCTTTCAGTAAGTTTCCATTTCATAAAGTCTGCTGTATGGAACACGTTCATAGGTGTAACAGTATAAGCAAACCATGCTTTAAGATTAATGCGTTCATTATTTTGTAATATCATCATATTCTTATACACTGCATCAAACTTTGCAGGAGTACGTTGATAATTAAACACATCGTCTATACCATCTATACTAACTCCAATACGTATTTGTTTAAACTGTTCCCACAAGTGTACTAAACTGTTAGGAACCATAGTTAAATTTGTATTATACTCTAATTGTATTTTACCTGATTTTCCACTAGCAACTAACCGTTCAAGACTTTCTTGGTGTTCAGCAATAATTAAAGGCTCACCACCAACAATATAAAGTTTTTTAGCATCAGGTGCATACTTTTCAAAGTTATCCCAGTAAATGTCATTATCCTGAAACCAATTATATTGATCAGTATGCCATTTACCTTTAGCGTTTTTAGTTAACTGTATTGTGTCGTGTGTATCTTTGTATGATGTTTTGTCATGTATCTTTACGAAATCATCATACCACATATGACTATCAGTAGGTCCACACATGCGACATTTTAAATTACAAAAGTTACCGTAACGAATATCCATATACTCAATGTCTTGCTTACTTGTATCTAGTGTACCATCTGCTTCGGTAATTGGCAATACTTTTTCAAGACCCATATCACCAAACCATGTACCCCAATCGTCATTTTCATATTCTCTACGACTACGCATACCACTTTCTTCTTCTTTTTTGCAACGAGTACACTCTGGATGCCATTCCCCATTCATCATACTAACACGTACTTCTTTTACAAGTGCAGCATTACGTGCTTCATTCCAATCGTCTTTCCCTGCATTGTAAGGTGTGCCATCTTCTTTTCTCATAATTCCACGTTGTGGACTATAACTGTTTGTATTACAACAAATTCGTAAATCTCCATTGTTGCGTAAGTTAATGCTATTCCACGGAAGTGGACAAAATGTACAACTCATTCTATATCCTTAAAATTTTCATTAGTGTTTATCCATTTAGTATGGTCTTTTCCATCTATATCATCTAAAATCATTACATGATCAATTAATTGTTGTTTATTATCTTGATCAGACAATGCATTCGGAGTCATATATGTTGGTGTAATCAGATCACTCGCCCTATGAAATTTAATATCATAACTTGTTGCCCAGTCTTCGACTTCATGAATGTTATTAATATTTAGTGCACTTGGCAAGCAAGTAATAGATACAAGTGTATTATCTGGTGCATTTTTATGTATGTCAATAATATTATTACTTACTTGCTCCCAGATAGCACCGCGTCTAAGGTATTCAAAACGCTCACCTATAGCATCTATACTTGCTATTACATCGATTTTTTTAAAGCATTCAAATAAAGTATAATATGATTTAATATCGATTGTTCCATTAGTAACGAATTGTAATTCAATCTTAGATGAAACATCTATATCTATTAGATATTTAATTATTTTCTTTACTTGTGGTATCATAAATGGCTCACCACCTGTGAATTTAACAATTTTTGCACTATGTAATTGTGCATATATTTGCTCAATCTCTTTGTGCCATCCTATTTGGTATTCTTTTCTGCCAGTGATTATTGACCATGAACTTGAACTATAACTACTGCAAGATACACATGTGAGGTTGCATGTATTATTAATCTTCAAGTCCCAGAATTCAATACCAGTACTATCTTTTAACCTTCTATTAATAGTCTTTCGATAACTTTTACCGTTTGATTCTTCGTCTTGCTGGCACTCCTTACATTCTGGCAACCAATCATGTAATGATTCCTCATAGTATTTGTTGTGCACAGATTGCCAATCGTCAGTAATGGTAAGACCAGTTGCACCATCACCTCTCCATGCACAACATGGTCGTACATGTCCTGTTAATCCTATACATGCTGCATGTTTAAAAGCTAAGCATTTTGGCATTCAAATTATTCTCCATTTTATTATAAGATCCTACCAAATGCATACCAGCGTTCTAAGCAATTCCAACAATGACCGCAGTGTATGGGGATACCATCATCCCCTACCATTGTCACTGACTCGCAACTGTTCGTATGAGTATAAATTATGTCTAATGCATTTAAGTCGTTGTAGGCGTGTGATACTGCTCTTTTATCACTGTTGCCAAATGGTCTGTATCCACGATTTAAACCATGTAGTTCATCTCTTTCAACATCGCGACTTGCAATGGTATCTAATACGGTTGTATAATTTAATCCAAAATCGTTGTTTAGAAAATATTCTTTCATGTCATCAATATTAGGATTTGTAGTCATTCCACTATAAAACTTCATGTCACCAAACTCACTTTGAGATTGTTTCACGAGGTCTTCTTGTCCAGCGGTATACTCTCTCCATCCATGCGGTATGCGATTAGTAAAATGCTTTAGTGGACGTTTACCTGTTAATTCAGCAACTTTTTCTATTATACGGGTAGCATTTGCTACATAATAGAAGTTCAGATCAGTGTCTAAGGTAATGACTACTATATTTACACTATCATTGTTTTTATACTTTTCACAAAATGCATAGTATATAATACTGCTATCAGCACCTCCGCTGAGTTTCATTCCAACAGTTGTTCCGTCTTGATGATCTAATATCATACTCGTTCTTCTCTTTCAATTTTGTTTAGGCCTTTGTCAGTTCCACGTTCATCAAAAAAACCTTCTATTAAGAATCGCAAAGGGGTACGCACACCAAATTGATTAATTCCATGTTCACCTGAGTCTAACCAGCCTACATGAATGCTATTTGCCTCACCTAAGTTAAAGTCTTTACAAACTTTACTATATAAGTCACTATAGTTAGACCACCAGTAGTCTGGACCAAAGTGCTTCATTGCTTCTACACCTAACCACATATCACTAACATTTGCATATGCAAAGTCATTCATAATACTTATTGGACCAACAGTTTTCTCTTTAGTATATCTAATACCTATACGCTGACTACCCATGCCCAATGCCTTTGATAAACTTACACTAACACTTTTTACTGCTGGATGAGTAACATCAAAATTAAAGTTTCTGCATTGACCAAACCACGCACCATCAATATGTACGGGTATGTTATGTTCATCGCAATGGTCTAATAATAAATCAAAGTTTTCATGATACCCTGTGGTGATACAACTAGGATAACTTACAATGAATACATCACCCTGTGTTAAGTCGGTATAGTGTGTGATCTGCTTAACATCGAAATCTGTCAATCGTCTATGATATTTATATTCCCCTTGGTATGTCGCTATATTTGCACCATGCATGTGATGTAATTCATCTAACTGATGCGTAGTGCCAAGTATAGCATCTCTGATTGTAAAGGTCTCTAAGCCCGTGTATTTTACATGTTTATGTGAATTTATCCAAGTATCTATCTCTTCTAAAAAATAAGTTGTGTATGCATGTGCATCTTTTGGATAATCTTTCATACTCATACTTTGTCTAAACTTAGGAAACTTACTAAGGTACATAGGACGTTGTCTACGTGTACCTAACATTTCAAATGTTATATCAGTGTACTCCATACTATTTCCTATTACGAATGACTGACCAATTCTTTTAACGGACTTGCTGGGTCTACGTTTAAGTACTTCCCCCATTCTGCATAGTAGTGACGCATCCCAATTTCATCATGTATAGTATTGTTTTCATGTCTACCATGTAGTATGTTTCTACGTTCTGTGCCAGGCGCCATTGCTATACCTTGTCCAGTAACTCCTAACAGGTCTTCATGTAGGTTACGACCAAATGGTCCCCATATAGTATTATGGTCATTTATACGTTGTTCGCGTTCTTTTGGAGAATCACTTAACAATCCGTATCCACGAAACTCAATTAATACACTGTCTGGACCTAGTGGTGTAATGCTATCACTGCGGTATGCACTGCCTCGTAGGTTAAAGTTGTATCCTGGAAACAAGTCTACCATGTACCACTGATTAGGCGGGACACCCGGAAAGCTTAATGCACCCCGATCTGCTGCACATTCAAATTTATCATACTGAACTTCGAAACTACCAACATTAACGTGCCCGTTGTCAAACCCTGTACATGCACGAGCAAAGTACTCAGGAGTGAATCCAGTAATTCTATTAAAATAATGCATGTAGTCATGATAGAACTCACTGTTAGTGTCATGCCATAGTTTATAGTTTGTTGGAATAATTGCTTTATGATAATGGAACACTTCTAGTTCTTCGGTATCAATTGCTTGTGAAATACAATCAAATGCACCGTCTGTCCATTGCTCTACATCCATGGTTGGGATTGGATTTAGTGTTGTCCATACCATACCGCCATATTTTACTTCGGATAATAATTCTCTAGATTCAATTACAGTAGTTGGATCAACTGTACCGGCTACTCCCTTGAGTCCTGGATTGATATAGCATCCAATACGATCACCGTGATTGATTATAACTATGTTTCGAAATGCAATTTGAGATGTTCGATAGTCGCCTGTATTCTTTATTTCACTCTTATGAATAATAGGGATCCAAACTTTAGAAAATATCTCTTTAATTTCTGCTTCATAAATTTCTTGACTACTGTAGCATTCACTACTAATATATTCGACGGTTGGTTCGGCTAACCAATTTTTTTCATTACGTGCTGTCATATTACTTTTCCCTGTTTTATGTCAATATTTATCAGTTTTTTATTAAAAATGATCCAGAACAAGTATCAATAATATTATATTCATGTATTGCTTCCTTGATCATTGCGCCATATCTTTTATGTGTTAAATTTCTTCCAATGATAACCCCATTAGGTTGTAACATTGAAAATGCTTTTTTATAAACACTTTTCCAATCCATATGTTTACTTACTAACCCCATACTTATTATGTCGTATTTGTAATCTGATTTAAAATTGTCAAAATACATTTCGTGTGTTTCTGCATATGGACAATTTGATTTAAACATATCTATAGTAATTACTTCTTTTAAGTTGTTAGGCTCAAAATATCCTTTATCCCAATCAACTTGTAATCTTACTTGTTCTTGTTCCCACGGATCTACTGCTACATATTTCCAAGTTGGAAAAGAACTATACAAATAAGTAAATAGTCTTCCGTTTGCAGCACCTACTTCTAAAATATTACCATGTTCTACAGTCATTAGATTTTTTACAAATTCCATTTCTTGTAGACTTATCCAGCCTTCGCTAATATTCATTATAAATATGTCATCTTTAGTAAAAATACTTCTTCATCTCGTAGGTCAACTAGTTCAACCCAATCATTGAAGTTGAACTCTTTCCCATCAAACCACCATGCAGCATGTCCATCAGGCCATACAACAGCGGGTCCAATATCATTATGCCATATACACTCATCGTCATATATATAGCCACCCCATTCCTTATGATGTACAACTACAATACCATCTTGTGTTGATACAAATGTGCAGATTGCACTATTTGACATAACTTTCAATTTCTAATATATGGTTCACTTGATTAAAACAATTCACTTAATAGTTTTGCTTCTACTGTCATATTGTCACGACGAGTTGCATCTGCTACTTCAATTTCTCGTTGCATGTAATCCTTGAACATGTTATTCAAATCATTCTCTTCTAAGTCTACGATACGTGATTTTATAGAAGATAAAACTTCTGTTACACCACTATCAGTACTTTTGTCAATCTCATCTTGGATAATACTTGTTACTACGTCTGCGTTTATCATGTCAATCTCCAATAAGTTTTATAACATTGATACTATTATATACTATGTTTATATGTCCGTCAAGGTATTTATGTAGTGATTTCAACTACATAATTTATTGTGAATAAATACCTATATAATTATAGGAGATAAATTATATTGAAATATTATATTTTGATTGACCCACACAAACCAGACTATTGTAAGTTAGGTATCACCAAAGATCCAGAGCAACGCATAAAAGCATATAGAACTGCTGCGCCAGATTGTTACTTCAAGAAGATATATGAAATCCCCGACATTAGACATGAGCGTAAGATACTAGATTTATTGAGAGAATCGTTCAAGGTGAATAGAGAGTATGTTCATTGCAATCCCATTATCGTACAAAATATAATAGAAGGATATTTTACTGATGTGGATATTGAATACACTTAATTTTAGACAACAAAAAGGGCGCTTATAGCACCCTTTTTTTTAACTGTTCCATATCAACACCTATACTAGTGTTAATATTTTCTGGTTTACGCAACAATCGTGATTTCCAATTATCTAGCACTTTTTCATAATCGGGTCCCATCGCACGTTTTTCTCTTTCCGCAATAACATATGCTCTGAATTCCATCGCTCTAATGAAACGTATCCATCTATTAGTTTTCATTATAGCCCCTTTAGTTTAGTGAAGCCAGAGAAAGAACGACAATTTGCTTTTTGGGATTTTTTAAAACGATTTAATCCTCTAACCAAAAATGTATCTTGCATTATTTTTCTCCTCTGCGCACTGTGCCACCGCTACAAACGTAATCAATGTCGCCACGGGAAATACCTATGTCGCGCAATTCGTAGTCGCTTAATTTGCTTAGTTGCTTATAACCTTTGTGATCAAAGTTTGATTTTGTTGGTGTACGTAATTTATTATTTAACTTCTTTAATACTCGTCTAATTCGACTCATTATGATAATTCCTTTAAAGATGGTACTCTACCATCATTCTCTAGCATATGGTTATATACCATCTGCCAATCTTTACTGTACTCAGTTTGCGCCCATACTTTCAATTCTCTTTTAGTCTTGGAAGTTGAACGTGTTGCGAATTTTGTTCGCATCTTTTTTAATAATGACATTGTATGTCCTCCAGTATGATTTAATAATCAGTATACAGTGTAGCATACTAACACGATTATTTATACTAAAGTATTACATAATAGGTGGTTATGTTGTTTATACTTGTTATTCACAGAACTTATAGTGAATAATATCATGATTTTTATTTTACTAAATACAAGTGATGATTAAAGAACACGTTTCTAAGAAAATCAGACATCTATGCAAAGCGCAATATAACACCAACTTGGGAGGTGACAACCGCACGCGCTTTTGTAGGCACATATGTTGATCTCGCATAGATGTTACCTATCATATCCAATGTAACTTAAATAATAATGCATCTTTTTCTGACTTGAATGCCAAGAACACTTCTACAGGAACTCGTAAAATATTATCTGAATGTATTGATACGGACGCTAACACAAATTTAGAATTTATAAATGAACCACGTATCTGATCAAGTCTGAAATCATCTGCACAATGTTCTTTGCACCATTTAGTCAATTCATGTGGTTGGGCATGAAATTCATGCCATGATGGAAGATTGCTGACAACAGCCCATCTCACATGAACAATACTACTATAACCAAAAAAATAATCTCTAATGTTTTTAGCATCATGATCTATATATGGGTCGTAAATATGATTATATTGTTCCCACGATTCACAATTATGTTTCTTTAGATATCGTTTATCAACCCATTTTTTATATATGGATTTTACAAAACGTAGCATCATGAATGAGTCACACCAAAATGCTTCAATGTGCGTTGTACACACAATGCTTGTACTTTACAATCTTCCATTGCATTATGCGCTTCAAATGTAATTGCTTTGCGAGGATCAATTTCCATAAGTCCTAGCAAGGTGCGACTATCTCTAATTCTCCAAAAACCAGACCACGGAATATGATGATCATACTCACGATACATGTTTTCAAGAATACCGAAATCAAACTGAGGACCTTGTGCCCAGATATGACCTGTGCCTACTTGCCATCTATTTAATGCTTTTAATACATCGATTACTGGGGTACGATCAGGATTGTCAAGTTCTTCAAGTAACATTGCTCCATTTGTTTTAGCCCACCATGCAATAGTTTCGTCAGTAGTACTACGAGTATCTAACTGTTCTGCAATATCTAAACTGTAATAGAATTCATCCCAAGTACCACGTGACTCGTCATTAGGATCAAATTTAACCCCACCGATAGTAAGTACCACTGCATCTGTATTAGTGCCTAGTGTTTCAATATCTATCATTGCATGTGTTGTCATAATATACTCCTAAAATAATAATTTAAATATGAATGCATCATTTTGGTTTTCAAACAAAAACTGATGCTTATTCTTTTCTCCCTCTAATCGCTTAATGACATTCCATGATTGTAGATAGATATTATTTTTGCACCATTTCTGCATTTCTTCTGTATCAGTAGCAGTGATTCTAACATCTAATCCTCTAGCAAACCAACTATGTTTATGATCAATGCATTGGCTAAGTGTCCAATCTTTATGTTCTTTTCCATATAAGCGAATGTTCTTACGTTCAGTCGGATTGTATTGAGAAAAATCAATAAGACTCATTTCTTTCTGTTTATCTGTTAACATAATTTATACCTACAAAAAAGAGACTCATTGAGCCTCTTTTATCTATTGCTTATCGTAGCACTTATGCATCAAGGACTAATCTTCCGTATTTGTCAAAAAAGTCTTGGAAGCGTGCAATCTTAGATTGCTGTGGTACAAGACCATAGTTCTTCATTGCGATACGTGATGCCATGATAACCATTTCAGTTTCAAAGTTATCCATCATGTAACTAATGAAGTTGCTGAATGATTCATCAAAGATAGTTGAATCTTTCGACTCTTTGCACTTTTCAGAACGATCCTTCAACTCATAACACATGCTAGTAGCAAGTGCGTACATTGCTGAAATCTCTTTAGTTTCTAGAGTAGAAACCTTACCATCTAATACATCAGACGGATTAGGTAGATCACCCGCAATCTTACGATGTGCCATAAACTTAATCGCAGTGCCTTCACCAACACAACCTGCTACGATATCAGTCTGTAAACCTTCTGATAATGTACCTGCTTCACCATCTAGATACTCACCTACATAAGTCCATGAACGAGGTGTAGCAAAACCACGTGAAGATGATTTGGGATCAAACTGATACAAATCATTCTTTGCAAAGTTTAAGAAACCAACAACATCAGAATTAATCTTGTTATCTAATGCCCAGTTTAACCAATCATCAAAGTCTACACGCAACTCAAAGTGAACGAAACGGTTTTCAAGAGGCTTAGGCATACGATACGATACACCCTTGTCCGACTCCCGGTTGCCTGCTGCCATTACAACAACGTTATCTGGTAATACATACTGACCAATCTTACGATCAAGAATCAACTGATATGCTGCTGCTTGCACACTAGGTGCTGCTGAGTTGAGTTCGTCAAGGAATAAGATGATTGTCTCATATTGTTCTGACATTTCTTTAGTAGGTAAATCAGATGGTGGTAGCCATTGCATAGTTCCTGTCTCAACATTTGGTACAGGATAACCACGAAGATCAGTAGGCTCAAACAATGCTAATCGCATATCGATTACTTTAGTAGTACCAAGTACACCAGAATCACCAATAGATTTAACTAGTTCTGATTTGCCAATACCAGGAGGTCCCCATAGGAACACTGGGCGCTTTTGACGAAACGAAATAGGTAGAATCTGATTTGCTTCTGACATCTTGATAGTACGAGTTTGTGTGACAGACATATAATATTCCTTTTAGGATTTACTTAATTTAATTTACTTAATAATTATAACAAATATCTGAGTAGTTGTCAACTGTTATTAACATTTAATTCAATTTATTTTAAATAACGAGGACCAGTCCATAGAACAGAATAACCACCATCAATGATGTTACCGCGTGCTTGGTTACGCGCTGGTGCTGACCAACCTGCTGCTTTTAAGATATCGCCTTTCTTGAATCTAACATCATCATCAACATTGACAATAAAACCCCAAACAGAACGATCATGAAGTACCTTGATATACTTCTTACCAGATTTATAAGATAAACTTTCATTAAATGCTTTAGTCATTCGTTTAGATGTATCAGATGTTCCTGTTGCAAACACGTAATCTGCTTTGATTGCTTCTAACAAGTTATTCATTTCAGTCTTCATAATCGTTCTCTCTTTGCTTTATTAACTTACCTAACTATTATAGCAAGATGCCTTACTTTTGTCAACCCCTAATTTCAATTAATTTCAATTTATTTTCTACCAGATGGATACAACACATCAACCATTTTATTTTTCTTTACCGCATAATCATGTGTATACCATGTACCACCTCGTGATTGCCATTCGTCTGTGTTTGGGACAACAATAAGAAAATCAGTAGATTCTACTATTTTTCTATCTCGTTCAAGATAACCCAATGGTTCACGAATTTCATCATAGTCAGTATATGCTCTTAATGCTGAACTAGTAGGTGGATGGGATATTATATAATGACCTAACTCTTTTGCAAGACATGCTACCTCGGCATCAACTCCATTACAATCTCCGTGGTGTATTTGAAACTTTTCATCACGATCTAGATACTCATGTATTAACTCAAATTGAGTCTCATTCATACCATAGCGAGTGCCAGTGATTCCAATCTTAATCACTTAAACAAACTGCGAGAAATTATCACTTTCATAATCTCGCTCGTGCCTGCATATATACGCTGAACCCGTGAATCAAGGAATGCTCTCGCCACTGGATATTCCATCATATATCCATAACCACCATGTAATTGTAAACACTCATCAATCACTTTACATTGTAGTTCAGAAGTCATCAACTTTACTTTTGCTGCCGTAACATCATCTAACTTACCTTCTACTAACAGTTCAAGACAACGATCAACGAACACTTGTGCTACTGTAATGTCGGTATCCATTTCTGCTAACTTGAACTGAGTGTTCTGAAAAACTGCAATAGGTTTGCCAAATGCTTTACGCTCTGCTGTATATGTAATAGTCTGCTGTAGAATAGACTGTGCCGATGCAATAGCGCCTACCGATACTGACATACGCTCGGTTGGTAATTCGCTCATAAGCATAATGAAGCCCATGCCTTCACCTCCCAATAAGTTCTCTACAGGAACACGAACATTATCAAAGAATAATTCAGAAGTATCTTGTGAATGTAATCCAATCTTCTTCAAGTTCTGACCACGAGTGAATCCAACACTATCTGCTTCTACTAAGAATAGAGAAATGCCTTTAGCGCCCGCTGTCGGATCGGTCTTTGCTACTACTAATACTAGATCGGCATGTTGTCCATTAGTAATGAATACCTTAGAACCATTCAATATATAATCGTTGCCATCTTTTACTGCTGTCGTTTTAATACCTTGCAAATCTGATCCGGCTGCTGGTTCTGACATAGCGAGGGCTAATACAATATCGCCCGTGATACATGCAGGAAGATATTTTTCTTTTTGTTCTTGTGTACCATAATTCATTATATAAGGAACAGTGATATCGGAATGAATACTAAAACCTACCGCTTGACTAATGAATCCCATCGCTGATAGTTCTTCGCCTATGACAGCATTGACTAGGAAATCTGCTTCCATCCCACCAAACTCTGCTGGTACATTGGGTGACAGTAATCCCGCTTCGCCAGCCTTACGCCACATATCACGATCTACTTGACCATCTTCTTCCCATTGCTCATAGAATGGAGAAATATGCTCAGTCGCAAAACTGCGTACTGCATCTCGTATTAAATTGTGTTCTGTTTCAAAAATTGTTCTTTCCATCTCTTCACCTTTTTAATTGCATTGTATTTGTATAACCAACAAGTAATCTGAATATTCCACCAACGGGAGCGTAGAATATAAAGATACCTATATTGTTCGTGTTTAGGAAACATTATCAAAACTCAAATAAATCAGAGAATGTATTATTCGCTGCTGCTGATTGTAAATCCCATTTCAAAACACCGATTAGATTTTCAATCTTCTTTGTGATGATAGTTTCTTCCATTAAGCCGTCGTCAAATGGTAGTTCTTTAAACCAATCAGGTATACGCTTCGCGTCAGTCGGATAACCAATACTAGTCATACCCATTGGGTTTTTCTTCAACTTACATACAATAGTTTTCATACCATCAGTGATATCCATGCTATATGCATCATCGTTTATCTTCTTCAAACGATTCCAATTGATTGCTGCCATTGCATGACCAACGCCACACTTGCCAATCTTATTATATTTCTTTGTATGATTAGTCAAGTTGTTTACACGTTTAGGTGTACCCTTCTGCCAACTATCCATTGCTCTAAACTCGCTGCGAAATTTCACAATACGATCTATTACTATGGATTCTTCAATACCAGTTAGTACCATTCCAAGAATCTCTTTCAAGAACTCCTGCATGAACTTAGGTGTATCACTTCGCTTCAAGTCAAGTCCCATTGCTTTGATCTTGCCAGGCTTACCTTCTACATCTTCGCGCTTGCCTTCGTTATCAATCACCATAAGTGCATAACGCTTCTTTATTACAAACAGACCCGAAGTAGCCACCACTTCACGTGCTGCTGCAATAATTACTCCTAACTCATGGGTGGTATGAAAGGTGTCCATCATGAATTTTGCAAACGTAGTATCTACTTCTCCACACACTGCATCATAATATGAAATCATTGTGTCATTATCCCAATTAATTGAACCTGCTGCAATCTGATCTTTTAAAATAGGATATGCACTAAAATAAGTAGAGTCAGTATCACCATATACAATGGATTTACCTTTGTGATCATACTCACCAGTAATGACTTCATTTAATGATGCTGCCATATGTCGTGCAATACAACGACCTGTTAAGGTAGTAGACTGTCCTAATCGCTCGTCAAAGAAACGACTTCCAGGATTCAATAAAGCACCATACAATGAGTTAAGCAAAATCTTTTTAACTAACTGTCGCTTATCCCAATATGCAAACTTATCACCACCTTCATCACGCGCATCTCGTGCTTTTGTTTGTAATATTTTACGTTCAGCATACCAAGTTTCAAGTAATTTAGGTACAATTCCTTTCTTTTCGTGTGTGAACAATGTACCATTAGCAGTAAGTATCCAAGGCTGATCGCTTTCAAATACAAGTTCGTATATCTCAGCACCAGATAAGGTATGAGCAGTTCCGTCTACAAATTCAAGTGTAAGTAATGATGTGGTATTCTTTTCCATGACCATTTCATATTCTATACAAGCGAATCTACCTTCCCACGCCTTCGGTACGTTAAAGTCATGATCTTCAAGCATCTTTCTAGTGTGCACGTGCTTTATCTGACCGATAACTGTCTCAGTAGACATATTACATGCACGTAAGATAGATGGGTATAATGAATTCAAGTCAATTGATGCGATGTCTCTATGAACACCTTTGATCGGTGTTGCTACATACGCGCCTGCTGCTGCAATAGGTTTTTCACCACGCTTCTTGTCAGGCACAATTAAACCTTGTGAATGTGCTTCATTGATTATTGCCTGATCAATCTGTGCCACTGATCCCATGGTAGTTGGTAATAGTACGGTGTTTGAGTGTGCAATAAGATTTGCCAAATCAATAAATTGAAGTTTTTCATCTAACCGAACCATCAAGTCAACATCTTGTATACTATACTGAATGAACTTAAAAAAGTCATTATTGTATAACTGATCAAGTGTTCCTTCGTATTCAACTTTTTGATCACCTAGTTCATATTCACAGATAGCATCAAGTGAGTATGAGTGCATTTCATGATATGTGTATTTACGATACAATTCAAGATAATCAAGATGTATACGACCAATCAAGTCATAAGTTTGTGTTTCTTTGCCGAATTTAACAACTTCTTTTTGCTTCGGAAATTTATCCCAGAGACAGAACTGTCGTGTGTGACTCTTGCTCAATACACGCGATACACGATTTACTGTGTATGGTATATCAAATCCTTCACTATTCCAACCTGTCAATATATCGGCATCGTCTATCAACTCTAAGAATGAAGTCAACATTGCTTCTTCGCTATCACACAAGATAGCATTGTCAAACCTATCAACAATCGCTTGTGCATCTTCCTCAGTCATTGAACTAGGCTTGATTACCAAACACACTGTTTGCTTCATCCAACTCATATGCACTGATATAGCAGTGATCGCGTTAAACGGATCATCTGGTGGTGCATAACCTATCTCTCTATTAAAGTCTGTTTCAATATCGAATAATGCCACATTGAGTGTTGGTGGTTCAGCATCAAGATAATTATCTGCGAGACAACGAAACACTGGGTTTGTGTCGCTCTCAAATAAACCTTTGCGATGGTGTAACTTTTTCTCTGCGGCAAACTTGCGACCAGAATTACACACTACTCGCTCTAACGTGTCACCAAAGATAGAAGTATATTTTCCCTTCGGTGACGGATAGTACAATGTATGATGTGCAGGATATTCTAAGTAACGACGGACACCATTCACACGTTCAACCACATGAATGATGTCTCTGTCACGATCAATTAATCCATCGACATAACTCATCTATAGAGTACGCCCCACTTTCTCAAGGATATCTTCAAGTTCGCTGAAGTCTTCACTCGTTTTTTGGAATTCTGATTTATATGCAACACGAATTGCTTTGTTTAGAATCGCAGGCTTAATATCAAGTTCTTCTGCAATTGCGGTTACTGTGTCTTTAAGACCTTCTTTTAATACATTCACTTCTTCTGTGATGTGAATGCCTTCTGTGATGATCTGCTTTAATTTATTTACGTCTTCTGGTGAAAAATGAGCCATTGTGATGTTCTCCTAAAATTAATGAATATGCATTAGATAATGCATTTAACTATAATACACTATAAACACAGAGTTGTCAATTGATTTTTTAGGTTATTTACAAAGGTAATGATAATTGCACTGAGTAGTGCAATCGTGACATATTACAAGTCTAAGATAATACCTGTTGTAGAAGGTTTATTAGTAACAACTAGTCTTAAATTGTTTTTATGAGTTTCAGGATTTTTTAATAACTTAGGCAGACCGAGTGTATTCTTTTCATCATACGCCACTTGAACTGTCTTATTATCTGCTATGTCACGCTTACGTATTCTAAAGTAGAAATTACCGATTTTATTAATGTACTCTTCTATTGTATAGAATTTTCCATTTAAATTCAACATATTATTATTATCAACTTCTCCGATAGCATCCATAGGACCTACATACATATAATCAATAGGGCCACCCATTGCTTCGTTACCCTTCATTATGACTTCCACATAATCATCTGGTACACGAACAAATATATCTGGGATATGCTTTGATGCAATAATATCACCATTGGTTAATTGTAATTCATTCTTCATGAACTGTTCAATTCTTGCGAATATCTTTTTGAATAAATCTGGGGCTACAGAATTGATTCCTGCTGCGCCACCGCCACCTAATGATGGAGCAGTTGTTCCTTTCATAGAGATACCGTGATCTTTTCCTTTACTGTCAGTTATGAATATATCAATGTATCGTTCTTTCTTCATGGCATTCAAACCTTCATTGCCACGCGCTGATTGTGCGGTAATACCCATTTTGCTAATCATACAACCTGGATTATTATTGATTATTTCTATTAAACCATGTTCTTGCTTTTCAGAGGTGTCTTTCTTACTACCTGTGCTACCGAATTCTTTAGTTTTTTGTAATTGAGTAAGACGAATTGAACCGCCTTCTTCCATATCAAACATCGCAGGGATATCGTTATTCTTTAAACGCTCAATAATATCTGGGTCATTAACTAACACAATAGAAGGTTCAGTTTCTCCTGCTTTTACAAATGGAGAACCTGATTGAATCTTTGCTATGAATAAATCCAACCGCTTACCACCATACTTGCGTAATTCTTGATTGGTCAGGGATCCTTCTTGTAAAAATTGAGTTGCTTTCATAATAGTTCTCTTAGTCTTCTGGTATACACTTCTTGCACTGACATGAATCACACACTTTGATTCGTCTTGGTATTTCGCCCAATATTGTTAGTGTGCGATATCTTGCGGCTTTGCCATGACAAACTCCACCGCATTGATTACATTCATTTCTACTTTCTAGTGATGGTTCAAACATTATTTTTTCGCTTTTAATTTTGCTTTCTTTCTAGCAGATTCAAACATAGATGATGCTTGTTCTGAAACATGTTTCATATCTAATAGATACGGGGAAATACCTGCTGTTGATTTTAATTTCCAAATCGCTGCTGCTTTTGTTGCTGCTTCGTAACTAGTTGATGCTGAAACTTCAATTGGATTTTTCTTTGCGTGTACAACTTTGTACATACGATCTCCTTCTTGTGTTCCAGTTGCTTCGGTCACATTGTTTAATTTTGCAGATTCATCCCAAGAGAATTCACCACCCAATGCTGCTGCTACATCTTCAAACGAATCAAACCCTTGATTATTAAAAAATAAAGTATCTGCGTTTGTGTCAATTTCATACATACCTTGATCAACACCATCTTTATATATGTTGCCTGCGCTACCTTCATTGTCCATTTCTGTACGCTGACGTGTGATAACAGAGTTGGTATCTCCAGCACCAGCAAATAATGCATTTAAACCACGCTTTTCGACTGCTGCTTTCTTTGCTGCTCTTTTCGCTTCCCATCGTTCATCAGCAACTTTATCGCCTACCAAATGTGGTAAATTTTCAATGGTACGCTTCAATGGAGCACTCAAGCCTGGTCTAGACGAAATTCCTTCATCTACGTCATAGTCTGCATCTAGATCCATCATATCGTAATCCATTGCATGGTACACACTTGATATATCGTCTGCTGCTATAGTAATTTTAGCTTGCTGCCAACCTTGAATACCTTCTACTTCTGATACAGATTTTAACATATCATGAAGTTTCATAGCATATTTTGCTATCTTATATAGATCAGCACGTGCCATTTGCACTTCGTGATCACGTTCTGCTACGTTGGCTAAGTCGCCAAATGCGCCTTCGTTAATTTTTTTGTTTGTCATGGGAATTTCCTGTATGTTTGATTCTTTAATTTTACGAATTACGTTATAGCCCTCGCTATCATCAATTCTGTATGTGTCGTTATGTACTGGGATAGATTTTCTAGATTTACCAAATCCTACAATTACGGTTCGCTTATCTTTGTCAAGATTGACTCCTACTATTTCTGCTACATTAGCATCATCAATTTGAATATAAACTGTATCACCACGTCCAAGTAAGTTAGAAACTTCTTGTGATAATGGTAATGTTGACTTCTCATTTAATTGTTCGAATTTCATTTATCTTTTTTATCCAACTTGTATTGTCTAAATCCTTTAAAAGATTTATTTGATTTACCTAAACCTAAATGTCCTTTAGGATCAACTGCCTTTCTAGCAGCCATTTTCGTAGTTCCAGGTGTCATTGGGAACGAAACAGCACCAAAATTGCCAGACATCGTATCACCTGTTGCTGCCTCTTCACTTATAATTTCATTTATTTTCATAATATTATTTATGCAATAATGCACTTTGTCCATTGTCAGTTTGTTTGACTAATTGCTTCGATATTCGCCTATCTTGCTTTTTACTAGATTTCTTCGCTTTCTGCTTTTTTGCGACTACTGTCCTATGTTCATGTAATTCATATTCTGATTCTTTTTTATTTTCTAGACCTGTCCATATTTTTGCATCTTCTTTTGCAACACTATTCATGGGACCATGTAAATCTTCGATATCATGATTCTCTACTTTCTTGTTCGCCATAATCTGCCTCCTGCATTACTATTTATCTATAAAACTGAACTCTCATATGTGTTTTGTTTGCAACTTTTAAACTCGCTTTATTATTTGGATTTATCTTGCACCATAATTGTCTATAATGATATATTTCTTTTATCTGCTCAATTGCTGCTGTAGCAATACCATTATTTTGATATATTGTAGCAACCAAATATGCAGTTTCATGCGTATCTTTTATCTCAATCGCACCAGCAAGTATACCATCATTGAGCCAAATACCCCATGTGTTGTATTCAGTAATAAACGACAATGCTATCTCTCTAGTAAAGGGCCAAGTGATATATGCGTTTTTTGCTATATCTTCCTTTACTATACTTTGCAGTTTATAAACATCAGCAGGCGTTAGTCTACGTACTGTAATATCCATTATTACTCATTCTTCTATATTTGATGAAGGATACTGCTTTTTGTAAGTTTGTACCAAAGCACGTCTGTCAAAATCTTTTGCGGTGCGTCTTGATACTAATGCTGCAAGTTTGTTCAATCCATATGATGGATATTCATCATGAAATTCTGACATCATTGCTGCTGCTTTTTTGTACATTGCTGCGTGTGTTGGTAATATCATACCCATTAATGCTCCTATAGACTCGTCTAAGTTATTATCTGCTGTTGCAATTAGTCTAATGTCATTGTATCTAACTAAGTCTGCATCTTTTAATTCAGCACTGATTTCTTTTTTACCTTCGTTCCACTCTACCTGTGCTTGTTCTGCTGACAATTCACCTGATTGCTTACGACTACCAATATCTTTCATTAATGCATCTAATTCATCTCTTAATACATCAGTTGATGAATCACCATGATAAATTACACTGTCGGAGTCTTCAGTAGGATCCCATTGAAAAAATTCTTTATCACCCTTTGCTCTTGGATTCCATCCATACACAAACACACCAGACATCTTTGCTAATCGTTCCCATAAGGTCTTGCTACCTTTGGACTGCTTATAATCACTAACAATAGTATGACCATAATCAACTATCGCCATTTTATACAATAATGGTGCTATACCTTTTCCTTGAATCACTTCATCAAAGAACACAACACTCTTATGCATTCCTTCATACTTGTGTTCAGGTTTTAATCGTAACTCACCTAAAAATCCGTCACCGTATGGCTCTTTTACCAAGAATGATACATCACCTTCATCAATTGTATGAATCTCATATCCGTTTATCTTCTTACCAGTTGATTCAGTTGATCCTATCATGTCATCTAGATCATACTTTGACATATCATCTTTTTGAACATCTGATGAATACTCTATTTCATTAATACGATCTTCTTTAACAATGCCATTAGCGATACGCACACTTGCTCTATCCATCATACGCTTCACTTTCATGATGCCTTTACCAGTTTTAAACAATCCTTTCAATACGGGAACTGTCATAGTCAGTGCTGCGCTTAATGCTACTATCTCTTCACCAGACAATGACATCAATGTCTTCGCTATTTCCATAGCATCTTCTTTAATGGTAACAACTTCATTAATTTTCATTATTATTCTCCTAGTCCCATATTAAATAATTTATGAGATGAACTGCCACCCAATATAGGCGGACCTTTCTTTGTCATTTTGTTTCCGAACTTTGCTGCTTGTCGCTCAGTTTCACCCGGCTTTACATCTACTGTGGTATTAACACCTTGCACAATCTTACCATCTTCTACTATTGATTCGTTTACTTTAAACTCCCAAGAGTCAATTTTGCTAGGAACAATAACACCACGAGGTGCTGAATATCTACTTACATCTAGCGTATCTTGCCACCATACCCCATCAAGTCCTGCTTGCTCTGCATATAAGGGTAGAACAAAGTCTAGTACGCCAGTTGATTCCATGCGTTTCTGTCTTGCTGCTTTTTTCAGTTTATCAGTTGGAACAATACCACCCTTGTCTACTTCAACGTCATAGTGTTCTAATTCACCATCATATTCATATTCTGCATCTGCCATTGAATTGAAAGTTGAACAAAGGTCATCTTCCATTTCATCATCATAGTAACATACTGTAACAGTTTCTTGCTGTTCTAAGTATCCATTTTCAATTGCCCATTGTTTGATTACTTCGTCATGCGAATCTGTAAGTGCATGTGCATTTAGGAATCTGTTTCCATCTTTAGTAGCACTATATGTATCCCCAGTTACATGTCCTCTAGCAATCTTTTTCCAATCATCTGGATGGGTACTTACGCTCAACCCTGCGCCCTCATATCCATCACGCTTCTTTGACGCATCTAATGTGCCAACATGATATAAATTTTTTACTGATGTAACTGGCAATGCTGGCGATTGATCTTCTTGTACCAATTTACTATGTCTATCTTTGAATACCTTCTTATCACCCTTTGTAGTCTTCATTACAGGTTGATTGTAAGCATCTTTTGTAAACCCCTTTACAGTTGCTTTACTGTTCTTGAATTTACCAACCAGCACTTCATCACCTACTTCTATCGTAGGTAATGTTAGTTTCGTTGGTTCTACTATTTCACTAATTTTCATATACTATATTACCATTTTTTACAAGACCAATATCCTGCTGTGGTTCTATCTTTTTTATCAGCACACTTATGACGTGCACGAAAACTCTTTCTTGCTGCTGGATTAGACTTTCTAATGCGCATATCAGGATCACCAAAGTTAACTTTAACTACGTTACCTTTGTCATTCTTTACATACACTTTGAACTTCTTAACATCACCTCGTGAAGGCTTGCCTAGTTTAACTTTACGACCTTGGTATTCTGCTTCGTCTAAGATTTCTAATTCATCATACAACATACTTAATTCACCTTCGTATGTGTATTCGTCTTCACTAACCTCTATGACACAATTGTTTACACGAACACCATTGTCTATTTTTGTACCATCTTTTTTATAACCATCCCAACATTCAGGATCTAATCTTTTTGTTTTCTTCTTTTTTGCTTCATATAAATCTTGTATTCTCATTTTACTTGTTCCTCTAATTCGGTTGGTATACCTTGCTTTATAATAGTAGGATTAGATTTAAAATCACTAACTACCTTCTGAACTAAATCTGATGGGTAATTTTTCTTAGCAGCAGCATATAACGATTCAAAACTGTATAGATCATCAGCATTGTCTAACTTTAATATTTTTGCCCACTCTGCTGGATTTTTAAATGGACCCTTGATTACTTCATTAGTATTTGCTTTTGTATAACCAGTACCATTCTTCTTTTCTACTGGTCTACGAATTACACGCACCATGCCCTGTGTCGGTGAGAACATCCAGCGTTCTATTTCAAGTGGTCTACCATCTGGTGTAGTTTCATCACTTGATTTAACGTCAATTTTGTCAATCATTGCACTAACCATAAGATTACGGTGAACACCTTTGTAGTTACTACTTTTACCATCTTGGCTCATCTCTTTTGAGTGTGGAGAATGATAGTAGTGCTTCATGAAGTCTATGTCGCCCGGCATAAAGTCAATTTGTACTTTGCCAGTGCGTTGCTTTCCATCTGCTTGCTTACTATCATCGTATCCAACAATATCGGCACTTGTAATGAATACACCTGTTTTTTGCACAAATGTAAGTCCAGGTGTTGATTGTAGTTTCTTTTGAAAATCATCTTGCTCTTCTTTAGTTAGTTGCACTGCAATATCAATGTCTCCACTAAACTCTTTTTTGCCAACACTACCTAGTGCATTTTTCATTAAAGGTATACCCAATTTCTGTTCTAGATTCTGTAGAGTTGGAGCAATTTCTGAATGATGTATAGCACCAGCGCCCGGAGCAGAGTCGCCTTCGGTGATTGATTCTACTGGAAATTCTGTGTTATGAGTCTTAAAATCTTTTTTGCGCATAACAGTCTTAGCAATCAAATCAAGTTCTTGATTATTATGATCCCATACTAATACAAATGGTAGATTTATCTGTGTCTGTAAATCCTTCATAGTACCTTCTGCATCTGGTCCCAATCTAGCAATAGGCTTTGCCCAACGTTTTGCTTCTTGCTTGAACAAGCGAGTCAATTCACCTTTGGTGATCTGCTTAATGTTGCGCTCGTCATTTACTCTATCTAAGAAGTGTCGTGTGAAGTTTACATCAATGCCTACTTTACCAAATACTTTGTCTGCAAAAACTTCTAACGCATCTAAGTCTGCTCTACTCAGTGAATCATCAAATTCATTTAATCTCATAATCTATTCCTTTTCAAACGGCTTTTCGCCTGTCATTTTTGGCAACGAAAACCATAACTTAAACCATTCTGGTGTTCCTGGCTGTATATTATTATCTCGTTCAATTTTACGCTTTTCTGAACCTGTTATTGATATATTAGATTCATCATCACCATCTACGATATCTTTATCCTTATCGTATATGCCTGCTAATTTCTTTAATTGTTCAATTTCTTCTTCTAATGACATGAAAATACCTCTATTAATTTATATTAGTAGTATTTATGCTGTTGTTTAATTTAAGTTGGGTTTTTGCCTGTGCGACATAATGCCTCAAGCATCTTAAAATAATTCCAAGCGTCTTGTACAGCGGGTGTCATATGTTCTTCTAATGGGATAATATCGTGCCAATGTCCTGGCAGACTACTTATTGAATCTAGCACATGTGTGCGTTCTCGTTTTACTAATTTTCCATCATATAATAAATCATCTATCAAATTGTGAACTTCTGATTTATCGTGAAGATGTAATTTATGTCTATTATTGCCCAGCATCAAATGTATTGGGTCAATCGTACTCTTCCAGAATATATTCCATTGATCTTCATCTCTAAAATCAATTTCAACACATGTTATTACGAGTAACACGTCATTATATTCTACTTTTTTTTCTAATATGTCGCTCAAGCATCTAACTAAATCAAATCCAATTAGCATATTAAATACACGATTAATGCATATGTTGCATAATGAGATATTTGATCGCATGTTTGTATGCACCAAAATACTGAACCATCTCTTGGTATTCCAAATGTCCATAGCAGTTTTGATTTTAAACAATCAATGTGCCAGTGTGCTACATAATCCAATACAGCAAATGCAAGTGCAAGCCATGGATTAATAAAAAATACCAATACGACTAGTGTTAGTGTCGCATGATCTAATGCATGTATGTGCAATCCTTTATTAAAATAAAGTCGCTTTGTGGTTGGTTTTCTAAGTGACTGTAATGCTAAATCTGCAACTGAATGTTTACACATTAACAAGAACAATATTACTGCTTCTACTTCCATGTTATTTCTTCTACTTCCGTGTTATTTCTGCAACAACTTTATGTTTAATATGAAATTTTCAACAATCAACTTCGTAACAGTTGCAAGTAAAACTACTTCGTGATCATCTGGACTTCGCATCATATGATCTGACAATACTTGATTCGCTATGAGATTGTATGCGGAATCTTCACTTACATTTAACTCTTCCCAATCAATAGGATCCTCAAGTTCTACTTCTCGTGCGATTTCCACTAATTGCTCTACTGTAGGTATTTTATTATTCATAATGATTCATACAACTTACTGCTCCTTGGATTTTTTCTTTTCAACTTAATAAAGAATGCTAATTCAATTCTATCGATTTGTGCTTGTGTCAACCATGCGCTTATGTGGATATAGTCTTCGTGTGTATTATATTGTTTATGAACATCTATTTCGTTATTATCTATATCACATAAATTTGCTAGGTAATTACCTAAATCAGATTCTAGATACCACTGATATACAACAGTTTGGTTAATCCAATGTTCAATATTTTGAGGCAAGATGTCATTAGGTATCTTTTTTTGTAAATCCCAAGAATCAATTGTTATAGTGTGCACGTGCATATTTAATAATTCTATCATAACCAATATGATAACATAATCATACACTTATGTCAATTAAACAATTCCTCTTTTTGACAACCATTCTAATATTTCATTGTCATCAAAATCTGGCGATCTACGATGAGTTTCTGTAAGACTATCCCAATCTCGTAATGCTGGATGAGTTTTATCTGCCGAATTAAAGTAAGACCCATGTCTCCAACCTTCAGATACTTTCTCACTAACCCATCTATTGTGATGCCATTTCTTCATATCAAACAATGCTTGATTTTTTACATCTTCATCAATGTGGATTGAATTCTCAAAATTTCCCATTGCTGCTACATCATATTGACTAGATAATTCAATATCGAAGTCATCATCAAAATGATACTCCCATACATTAACAATAAACAATGCCTCATCTGCGGTAATATCACGTGTTAACGGGATAACATATGTATGAGTCATATCGCAATCTGCGCAATGACCATATTCCATACCTATGTGGTCTTCACCTAATTGATACTTTAATACTGTTTCAACTGGTGAAAATTCTTTAACTGCACTGTACCAAGTTAATGCTTGCTCTTGCGTTAATGGCTCTGCTGTTTTTAATTGAATGTGATGTTGATAATACATAATATCTATCCTATTTGTTCGTCTGATGAATAACGTGATACTGAACGAGGCGATGACTTCGTGGTCGCAACCTGTACTGGTGTTGTTGTATGGTTGCTACCAGAGTTTACATATAGACCAAACCATGCTGCGCCTGCGCCTACTATAACTGATACCAATCCTGCTTGTGCCATATTAGGCTCTTCTAATAACATAAACCACTGTGATACATCATATAGCAAATAAATGTAAACAGTTATGAATGCTCTTGGAAATAATCTTAATTTATCAAACCAATATGGAAATGCTTCTAGCATACTTATTTTTCCATCTTCATTTAAATCTGTATCTGACATATTTACTTTCTCCATTATATGATAGTATTTATACAAAGTCAAGCCGTAAAAAAACCAAGCATGCAGGAAAACATACTCGGTTTTTTAATTACATTAACTTACGTTAAATGTTAAACTTATGCTACTGTCATTGCACCTGCGATTGTTAGTGCTAATGCCTGTAGTGCTGTTTGCATAGCGGCTGCATCAGCCCATGCGCTTCCTTCAACTGATACGGTGAATACCGTTCCACCTGCGCTGTGATCAGAAAGACCAATAATTGTACCACGCATTGCGATACTCTCTAAAATTGCTTCCATTTCTTCGCCTGGATTAACTTCTGCTGAAACATCTGCTGCTGCTGTGATTGTATAATCTGTGATTGTTGGTCCGTAGTTGAATTTACCGAATTCAATTACGTTTGCTGGGTTACGTGTTGCCATTTTTATGACTCCTTAATTTGTTATTTGTGTGCTTATGCACTAATTGTATTTATCTTTTATACTAAATTTTAGTATGCAAAATCTGCTACTGTCCAAGCCGATCCAGCCCAGCCAGCGTTTAATTCTGCTGCTAGTGAAACTGCTGTCCATGTACCATTGTTTTCAACTGCTACACGAAGATCAGGAGTAGCGACTGCACCCATAACAACAAGTGTTGCACGTCCTTCTACAATGTGAACTGCACGCTTTACTGCTGCTTTGTGTTCGTTAAGAGCAGTTAGTGTAACTGCTTCTGCTGCAACTGCTGCTGCTTCTGCAATTACTGCATTATCATATGCTGTTTCTAAACCAGCGTTGCCTGGATCTGCATCCCATGCTGCTTTCGCTGCGATAGTTGCTGCCTTTGCTGCTGCTGTATCTACTACATCTTGAGCATATGCGCCCGCTGCTGCTTCGTCCATGTCTGCGCATGTTGTTGTAAAGTGAGCAAGTGAACCTGTTAGGAACTGGCTATCTACTTCGTATACGTCATTTACTTTAGTTGTCATAATTTGACTCCTTTAATTTTAATTTGTGTGCTTTTGCACTATTTGTATTTATCTTTTATTGTAAAATAATTAACGTGTGACCTCTATCAGTTCTAAAAATACAACCCAATCAGTTGATGTTGCTGCTGGACCTTGTACTGATACTTTGATTCTATCATTTGCTACATCTACTGATACAAATCCTGTACATCCTGAATCACTATCCTGTGTTACTTCATAACTGTTATTTCCAATGGCGACCATAGTTCCTGACATCTTGTGAACAATACCAGTTACTTTAAAACTATCATGTGCTGTACCACTAGTAGCAACATAAGTAGCAGAAAACTTAGCAGTAGTATTATCTGCTAATGTAACGTAAGTGCTATCACTAAATGATACCTCTGTTTCCACTGCATCAGTAGTCTCTATTGCAAACACTAAGTCACGTCTTTGTGCTGTTGTTGACACACCAGATACTACTTGCTTAATATCTGCTCTAAACTCAATATTATTAGTGAAATTTCTATCACCAATAACATCTGGCTCTGCATGTTTATTGTTAACATAACTCTCTGTTGCTAATCCCGCAACACTTGGTATATAAGGCTTATTAGCCAAATCTAAATAATTACCACTGAACAATACTGGTGCGTTAGATAAATCGCTGTAACTACCACTGAAGACTGTTGGACTATTTACTAACGTGCTGTAATCTAATGCAAGTGTAGATAAGTCAATTTCATTTCCATTATTTAATGAAAGTACGTTCTGTGTTAATATAAACGATAAGTTTGGTAAACTACTTGCTGGTATATTGGATAAGTCGTTATAATTTCCACTAAACAAGGTAGGTCGGTTAACAAGATCGTTGTAGTCAGCACTAAAGTGATCGCCACGTTCTACTAATTTTTGTGTTACCCAAGATTCACTTGCATAGCCTTCTAAGTCGATTACACCATCTGTTTGCAGTCCTACTAATTGTGCCGTAACATAATCTTTACTTGCCCAACTAACGTCTAAGTCTATATTTTCCCACATCGAACTTAATGCGTTATACATAAGTATATGGTTGGTTGATACACCAGATATTGCAACATCATTTAAATCAGATGTTGAACTGAGAGTTCCAAAATCAGCAACGCTTATCGCATTTGTTACATACTCTTGTGTTGCAAGTGGTTTTGTGTTCCATAATAGATTACCATAACCATCAGATTCTATGGCATTTCCACCGATATTGATGGTACTATCATCGATATAAATTTCTGTAAAGCGGTTTGTGGCACTACCAAGTGATTGCAATCCGTCAGTTGCAGGAATTAAGTCCCAACCTGCTTCTATAGTTAGTGTGTTCGTGTTTACATCACTTGACAGACCATCAAGTGTGGTTCCGCCTTGTCCTAATAAACTAGTGGTGTCAGTTAAGTCACTTACATCTGTTGGTATGGTGGGCTTGTTAGTTAAGTTGTTGTAATTAGTTGTTCCACCACTACCTAATAGGCTGTTGGTGTCAGTTAAGTCACTTACATCTGTTGGCAGCGATGCAATCGTTGCTAATCCATCGATACTTGGAATAATTGGTTGATTAGTCAAGTCAGAATAACTACCACTAAAGATGGTAGGTGTATTAATCAAATCTGCAAATTCACCACTGAACAATGTAGGTGTATTAGTTAAATCTGCATAATCACCACTAAACAATGAAGTTGTTAATGCATAAACACTTAAATCAGTTATAGGCTGATAAGAAGCCAATGTATTCGTAAGATAACCAGTTGTAACAAAATCTACTGGTTTGTTAGTTAAATCATCATAACTACCACTGAATAACGCAGTAGTTAATGTATATGCAGCCAATGAAGTCGCTAATGAAGATGTGGTTATGAATTCACTAAGATTACCAGCACTGACATTTGCAATTTGCTGATCAACGTATGTAATGGTTGAATATTCAGTTAGATCGGTTACTAATAATGAATCGGTGTCTGTTAAATCATTTATATCAGTTGGCAAACTGCTTATCAATGCATGTGCTGATAAATCAGTTGCTGGATGTACAACTGCTGCTATTTGTTGATCTACATATGCAATACTTGCTAATCCATCGATACTTGGAATGATTGGTTGACTTGTCAAATCAGCATAATCACCACTGAATAAACTTGGTTTATTAATCAAATCAGTATAATCACCACTAAATACGTCAACTGCTGCTATTTGTTGATCTACGTATACGCTTGTTGCATATGGTGTTAGTGATGGAGTGTTTAGTATGTTTGCATAATCTACTAGAGGAGGTACATATGCAGTGAATAATGCTTCTACTTCTACTGTTTTTATGTATGCTGCTAGATCAATAACACCACCCACAGATGCTACCGCATTGGCATCAATCGCTGCATTAACTTCCTCTAGTGAAAGAAAACCAAGGTCATTGTTAAAACTACCAAGTGTTAATGCCGAGGTCGTTGATGGTACGTACATGTTCTTTAATGAATCATATACTAACATGTCACCAGTAGTTACAGGCATCGTAGTATCTACGATACCTTGCTGTGAACCATCAAGGGTCGCACGAGGTCTTACTGCGTTAATTGCCATTGTTTAGTTCCTTAAATCATTAGTACTATTTTGTTTACCACGCCGTGCGTTGATGCATCATATGTTTGATCAACCAAGTACGATCTGTCTATTCTTGCACGAACATATACAAAATTACCAGTGAATGTTGCTCCGTATGTTGTTGATTGTGCATCGTATGGTAAATATGCAGTACCGCTTGATAATGCAATATTAAACCAATCTGCTTCTGTTGGTGACTCAAGTAATGTTGCTTCTAACCAAATACGACCAGTGAAATTATTTACATGAAAACTAACAGTATGTAGACCGTCGCTGTATCCATAAAATCCATCACCTCTGGCTTTTTCACCTGTGTATGACATTTCTGCTTTGTTTGTTAAAATTACTGTTGAACTAGCCATTTTATTATTGTCCGTCTAATGTTTCAATTTCAATCAACACGCCAGTGCCAGTCAATTCTTCAATTACTGCTGTAAGTTGAGCGAGTGAATCACTATCTAATACGTCTATTGATTCGTCACCATCTTTTAGCAATTTGCTTGCCTTAATCACGATGACCGTTTCTGCTATCTTAGCCATAAGATACTCCTATTAATATAATAGTATTTATCATTATAGGAACTATGTTAACTATGATGTATTAAGGAGTTGCCATTGAGAATGTAGTTGGTAGGAATTGTATCCATGATGTTCCGTCATAACCTTCAAACAGTTTCGTTTCTGTATTGAAAAACATCTGTCCTTCAACTGGATTGGCTGGATGCTGTGCTGCTGTACCTTTTGGTAACACAAACGAGTCATTAACTTGCAATTCATCTATTGATGCTACTGTTACTGCTATTTGCGAATCATTATTGCCAGTACCAACTGTAAGCACTGGATCATTTGCTAGTGTATCACCGATATCACCATATAGTGATCCTGTTAGATGAACGTTATGTCCTGATAGTGTAGTTGCTCCAGAAGTGTTAAGTATTGTTGCACCGCCACTACTTGCAGGTGCTTTTATTTTTTCAATATGTGCATCATGGATTGTTAATGTGTCTCTTACTGGACCAGTAGTAATAATTGGCGTATTTTGGGTAGGTGAAAGTACATCGCCATATAAGTTGCCTGCTACATTACCTGTTAATGTGTAAATACCTCCGGAGGCGTTTACTACCATTGCACCAGTAGTTGGATTTAAAATGTTACCTTTAATATTACCAACAAATGAATCTGCTGTAATCGTTGCTACTGTAATATTGCCTTTTACTATACTTGTATCTAATGGACTGATATCATTAATAGATTGTGAACTTAAATTAATTGAGTTAATTAGAATGAACGAATCTGTTTCTGAATCTTTAACAAGACCAGAGTAAGATGACGGACCAATTCTTCCTAAGAATCCCACATCTACTGGAGTTGTACCTGATTTATTTAATATAAGCAACGCATCATCAAATGCTGCGTCTACACTTATTAAGTTTGTTGCTTGAATACCTCTATATGCCATTGGGTTTATCTCTCTTTATAACAATACTATTTATCATTATAAAGAGAGTACACAACAATCAAATTAGTATTGCATATCTAGATCGATAGCCCAGTGAGTTGTTGCTGGATCGTGATTTAAACCACAGGCGATATCGTACAGGGTACGTACACCAAATCCTACTGCACCTTTAGGTGTGGTATCTTTAGGACTATCAGCCCATGCCATTCCTGCAATATCCAAATGTGCCCACGGAGTATCACTATCAACGAACCGATACAAGAACTCTGCTGCTGTGGTGGAACCACCATACGGACCGCCAATGTTCTGCATATCAGCAATAGGGGAATCTATCATCTTATTCCATACTTTACCCATTGGCATACGGAAATAATTCTCTCCTGCATCTGAACCAACTGATGAAATATGACTAGCGAACCCAGTAGAATTACTAAACAAACCTGCTGCTTCGTGACCTAGTGTTACCAAAATAGCACCAGTTAATGTTGCTAAATCAATAATCTGTGCTGGCTTGTATTCATTTTGTACATACGTTAGAATATCTGCAAGTACCAAGCGACCTTCTGCATCTGTATTCAAGTTCTCGACTGTTTGACCATTTAATGACCCGATAACATCACCTGGGCGAGTTGCACCACCAGACGGCATGTTTTCTACAAGTCCTACGATTCCTACTACATTGGCTTTTACATTCTGAGAAGCAATTGCGTGCATAGCACCAACTACTGCTGCTGAACCACCCATGTCAGTCTTCATATCTCCCATACCCTTTCCAGGCTTTAGTGAGATGCCGCCAGAATCAAATGTAACACCCTTTCCTACTAGAGCAAGTGGTGCTGCGTCTGTATCAGCATTCATGTGTTCCATCACAACAACATAACTGTCACGATCAGAACCTTCACCAACACTCAATAGCAAATCAAATCCTAGTTTACGTAGAAATTTCTCATGCATAATCTTTACTGTTACACCCAAAGGTGTTAACATTTGGTTGATACGATCTGCGTACTCTTCTGGATACAATTCGTTACCCGGCTCAGTAACTAGGTCACGTGCCAAGAACACACTTTCTTCAATGGTTTTGACTGAATCTGTACCATGAATATATGTAAACGTAGTACTTTCTGTATCTGTCTTGTACTTACTGAATGAGTATGCAGCAAGTCGTGCACCTTCAATGATAAACGCTGATGTCTTATCATTAAACTCAAAATAAACATGATTGCACTTTTTATTATATTTGGAAAAGCATTTACCACCAAGATTGCGGTAATCGGTATCGGTAGATGCTGTTGTTTTTACAATGAGTACTGCATGAACAGACATACCAGATGGATATGTTACTTCAATCATATCATCATCTTTACTTGAATCATTCATATCCCATGCTGCTTGTAACTGTCCTTTCGTTGTTTTGTCTAATACTTTGTAATACTTTGATTTATATTCAACTACAATTGCTGAATTATTTTCATATTCACTCACACTGCCTCCAGTTCTTTCGTTGTTATTAATACTTCACCATCTGTATAACTGATAATCAGTTTTTCAGTGATTGTATCATTCATAATATGCTTTGCTAATGGTAATTTAATACGCTCGTTGATTAGTCGTGAAAGAGGACGTGCGCCCATTGCTGGATCATAACCTTCTGTTTCAAGGAAAACTAATATACTCTCGTCCCATTCAATCTCAACACCACGTGATGCGATATAACCTTCTAATTGTCCTAAGAACTTTAGAACGATACTGCGCATATATTTTAATTTTAATGCATTAAATTGTACAATACCATCTAATCGATTTCGGAATTCTGGTGCAAAGAATTTGTTAATTGCTTCATTAACGGCTACTGCGTTATATGCTTGATCACCAAATCCAATCGCTTTCTTTGAACCTTCACGCGCACCTAAGTTAGATGTCATAATGATAATTGAATTCTTACCTGATACTTTTTTTCCTGTACTTGATGTGATCACACCATCGTCTAATAATGCCAATAATACTGACATAATATCTGGATGTGCTTTTTCTACTTCGTCTAACAATAACACACAATTTGGTGAATCTTCCAATGCAGTGATCAATAAACCATCTCCTGCTTTTCCGTCACCATGACCTACATAACCAGGAGGTGAACCAATCAACTTCGATACAGAATGTGCTTCTTGATACTCACTCATATCAAATCGCACGAGTTTCATATCCATAGACTCTGATAGTCGCTTTGCTGTTTCCGTTTTGCCAACACCAGTTGGACCAGTGAATAAATAACTTGCGATAGGCTTATTTGGTTCTTTTAATCCTGCTAAACTAATGGTAATTGAATTGATTACACGATTGATCGCTTCGTCTTGTCCAAATACATTATTACGCAAGAAATTCTCTACTTGAATATGCTTGTTGTTTGTTTGTTCTTCTGCTTTAGTTCCTAAATGCTCTGCTGGTATACCAGTGTAGCGAGATAATTCTGCACGAATCGCTTCGTCAGTAATCAATGTGACTTGCTCATTGATAGGCTGAATCTTATTAAATGCACATGCACGATCAATTACATCGAATGCCTTATCTGGCAATTTCTTATTAAATACATACTCTGCACTTAAATCAACTGCTAAGTCACATGCAGATGGTTCAATTTCAAATCCATAATGTATCTCATATGACATAGCAGCATTACGAATAATCTTCTTTGCTTCTTCGGAAGTAGGCTCTTCGATATTAATCTTAGTGAATCTTCTTGCTAACGCTGCTTCTTTTTCAAATAATTTACGATATTCTTGATCAGTTGTTGCACCAATTACTTTTAATTTACCACTTGACAATGAGGGTTTGAGTAAGTTTCCTGCATCCATACCGCCAGAACCACCACTAGTTGAGCCTGCTCCAATTACCATATGAATTTCATCAATGAACAATATGATATCGTCACGCTTTTCTAATTCTTCAACTAGTGCCTTCATACGCTCTTCGAAATCACCACGATACTTAGTACCAGCGACTAATTTTGCCATGTCAAGCATTAATACAGTTTTACCTTTGATAACATCTGGTACTTCATCTTCTACGATGAGTTTTGCCAATCCTTCCACAATAGCAGTTTTACCAACACCACTACCTCCTACTAACACTGCATTAGATTTCTTCTTACGTGCAAGTGTCTGTACTAGATCACGTAATTCATCACGGCGACCAATTACATCATCATAATTACTTGACTCTTCATTCATATTGACAGTGAATTGTGCTAATGCCGAAGGTGCTGTATTACTACGAGGTATTTGCTTCTGTTTGGTTCCTGTTGTTTCATCACGAAAGTCTTCACTTATTACTGAATTCACATCATGCAACCACGCTGATAGTGAATGCTTATCTAGTCCACATTCGTATGCGAAATGTGCTGTTACTGATTGCTCTTCTGAGAGAATACTTAATAGCAAATCAACATTGTTGATTGATTGCTTTCCGTAAAATACAGCCTGTGTCATTGCACGATTGAATACGCGCTCTAACATTTGTGTCTTACGTGGAGTAATTTCTTCATCAGATGACATAACTAATTCATCACATTCTGCTGCTAGGTAATCCTCAATCGCGAGTTGTATACTTTCACAATCTGCTTGAATTTCGTAACACATAATACGTACTGCGGTATCGTCTAAAATTACCAACGATAAATGCTCTAGCGTCACGTATTCATGATTATGACTTTTTGCTAGATCAATAGCGCGAACTACTATGTTTTCAATTTCTGACATTCTCTTAACCTTAATATAAATTGATCGATACTAGTATCAGTATCTAATTTTGGGATTTCAGTATTCACAATAATGTGCAATCCTGCACGCTTCTTTGTTAGTTTATTCATCAAGCCCTTGTTAGGTACTAGAATGACTAACCCATCTTGCGCTCCCGCTGGGATTTCTATTTCTAAATGCTCGTCACATGGACCTATAATTGGGATTACACTTCCTTGCATCGCATCTACGATATCAATTGTGATATTCATTATAAGCGATAATCCCTGTCTTGTCAATACTTTATGTGATAATTCTTTGATATTAACAATATATTTGTCAATAGGAGTGTTTACTTTATACTTATCATCTAACCTAGATCCTGCTGGTATTGCTACTTTCAATATCTCACCAGTATCTGTCTCAATGTAATCATCTACACCTTCTATCTGCTGCTTGATTGTTAATTTTACATTTACTAAATGTGTATGTGAAGTTACAATAATAGGCACGATAGTACTCTTTCGTAGTTGTTCGTATGCTTGAACAACACGATTAAATTCGACTGATTTGCCGCCTCTATCTGGGTGATGCTTCATTGCAAGTTTTTTAAATGCTTGCTTTATTTCTTCTTGGGATGAAGATGTCGCTATATTTAAAATGTCCCAAGGGTTACTATTTGTTTGTTTCATATTATTTCATACTGCTGAATTAGTTTGTTCCTATAAACTGCCTCAACATCGTTACCATATATTTCATTGCTCGACAACGAACAATCACACTTCTCGTGTAGTTGTATTTACTTATTTTTTTATATGAATTATATGACACTATATATGAACTGATTTTTTGCTAGTCTTTAAATATCTTTAGTACTTTATCAGTAATTCCTGGCTCTACAGGGACGGGAATAGTTACATCACGATTATCATTGTGATTATCAATATTGATTTGAACACCTTCATAGTATGATTTGTATGCTGCTATAATAGATTGCTGCTGTGATAACAATTTTAATATTTCAGAATTATTCAGACTTAGATTTTCATATCCAATATCAGTTAATGCAAATAATGCAATATTACTATTTACTTTTTGTAACTCTTTCATTACTTCATCCATATTATCTATTGTGACTATAATAAAATCTACGTCACGCAATGCTAATACAGAAGTATCTGGCAATATTAAATCAGGCTTATCTATGGGCGCTGATTTATATGTAACTACTTTTGGTACAGATGAACAACTACTTAGGAATATAGTTGGGATTAGCAATGTCATAACAACTGCTATTCGTTTGACTCTTTTTAACTGCATTTAATTCTTCCTCTGTTAGTGGTGAACCACTTACTATCTCAAAACATCTTAACACATCTTTAGTACCTTTGTCAACTATTTTTTCAACTAATACAGGCTTTGATTCTGCTAATGCACCTAGTTCATGTCTACTTAACTTAGACTGTAAATCTTTAACTCGTGAATTTGCTGCTTCAAATTTATTAGATACACGCAAATACTCATCTTGCACTCTTACTAAATCTGCTTGTACTAATTTTAATGCGACATCTGTTGCTTGTTGTGCTTGTTCTGCTTGTGCTGCGTTGACTGCGAATATTTGAATTTGGTTTTGGGTGTATTTGTAATATTGCCAAGCACCATAACCAACTGCTCCAAAGATCACTGCTGCTATTAGATATAGTTTAATACGTGAAAACATTATTTGTTCCTATATATGATTCTGCATTTTGTCAAATCATAAGGTGATATTTCTACCTCAACCTGATCTGCAAGAAGTACATTAATATTCATTTTTCGCATCTTTCCACTCAAGTGCGCTAATAGAACATGTTCATTCATGTCTAACTTAACTCTGAATTTAGCGTTTGGTAGACACTCTGTTATAATTCCAGTTGTTTTTATTGTATCTTCTTTAGACATTAGTAACTATTCAAAAACTTAATTCTTTCTGATATCACTTTAGCATCTGGGTCATGTGCAATAACATATTCATAACTGGATGTGTGTACTGATTGTTCAAACTCTTCCGAAGTCCAATCTTTTGGAATAGTGTCCTTGTATGCTACAAATTTCCAAGATTCTACTTCATTGTCAATATTTAAAATATCTTGTAACATAACATCAATTAACCTAAATAAAAAATTACTACGTGTGTATTCAATAAACACTGTATATTTTCCTTCTGGAGTGGGTCCTACTGATACATCAACATCTAGTGCATCTTTGTGTCCAGTTTCGATGAATTGACTAAGGTCTGACGCTGCTTCGATGTGATTTACTTCAATTGCGACTACAACGATGTTCTTATCATATCCAATCTTACTTTTGTATTGATCAATACTAACTACATTGCTCACAAGACCACGTAGATCATTGTGTTGCACTGCTTCATTAAGTGTCGTCTGATATGATTTCATCACTTGCTCCTAGATTATCATCGTATGCTTGTTCAACTGCTGCACTGTCAAACTGCATATCATCTACTTTCACACGACTTGATTCAATGGTGTCTATTAAACCACGTGGGACTTCAAGTGTAACCAACCATACTGGTCGTAGTATCTTCTTTGCTCTACGCTTGTTTGGACGTTCTGGATCAATCTCAGAATCTTCTGGCTCAATTAACTTTGCTGCGGTGGTAAGTGTGTCTTTTGCATAGAATACTTTGCAGCCATTTTTAAGCAATCTATCTGCACCATCTGGATCTGGCATCATCTTATGTGGATATAACAAAGTCACTGTTACCCAATAACGCTCAATTTGTGGACCATCTACAATCTCACCTTCAATCCAGTTCTTGTATGCATATACGTTTAATGATTCTAATACACCATCAATTTGCATCAATGTTTCCAATGCCGAATTTCTCTTTATGTTCTTACCTAATTGGGCAATGATGTCTGTTTGTTCCATAGTATTCTCCTAACTATTAATATAACAGTATTTAGCCTTTCTTTATTAATTGACTTACTGTAATAGTTAATAGTATATGTTAACGAGTTATTGTATTAATGCTAAATAATATTGTACGAGCAAGTACGAGGCACACTCATAAAACTTAAAAGGAGTTTTTAATGGCCAGACGAGCAAGAAAAACAAAAAACCAACAACGTCAAGATCATGATGTAAAAAAGGACGTTATCCAACTTAATGGGATGAAGCGCCGAGAGCGATTCGTTACCATGATTCCAAAAAACCGCAGACAAGAAGACTACATAGAATTACTAGATGATAACAATCGACACATAGTATTCGCAATGGGACCAGCGGGCACAGGAAAAACAATGTTAGCGGTTTTAGCCGCTATACGAGCATTCAAAGAAGGTATCTGTGAAAAAATAGTCATAACACGACCAGCAGTAAGTGTGGACGAACAACACGGATTTCTTCCAGGCAGCCTAGTAGAAAAAATGGCGCCATGGACTCGACCAATATTTGACGTATTTGAAGAATATTGGACACCACAAGAAATCGAAAATATGGTTGAAGATGGTGTTATAGAAGTCGCACCACTCGCATACATGAGAGGACGTACATTTAAAAATGCATGGATAATAGGTGATGAAATGCAAAACGCCACACCAAGTCAAATGAAAATGCTACTAACCCGTATCGGAACTAATAGTCGCATATTCGTAACAGGCGATCTCGCTCAACACGATAGGGGATTTGAAGCGAATGGTCTAAAAGACTTTTTAGTACGACTAAAAGAACAAAAAAGTGATATGATCGGAGTCATTGAATTTGAAAAACAAGACATTGAAAGACATATCGTAGTAGAAGCCATATTAAACATATATGGTGATGAAGACTAATTAGCCGAGAATTTTCTCGACTATATCTGCCCAAGTACTTGCTCGTACTATCCGTTCATCACTGTATTCTGCATTATGAGGATGATCAACTAAAATTGATTTCAATCCCAAATCTGCACCCAACACAGCATTTTCCCATTTATCTTCAAGCCAATACATACCACTACCACGATAATACTCTAATGCATCATCTTTGTCAGCACCAGTATCAAGACAGATTACATCAACAAACACATCACCATATAACTCTTTCAAGTTACTAACACGTAACGCCTTTGCTTTTACATCTAAACTTAGACTAGTGATCGCTAGAAACTTATATCCTGCTTCAACCAACTTAGCCATACCAGAACGAGAATCACGCAACGCTGGCAATGAACTCATCCAAGCACTGTTGTTAAACTCACGTATTAAACTCTTTCCTTTTGCTTTCTCAATACCATACATGACAGAAATATCATATACTCCAGACACAACAACTACATAACCTTTCGTTGACATCCAATCATTAAATCCTGCTTCCCAATCTAGACACACTCCGTCACAATCAGTCAATATAATCTTTTCGTTCATACTCTTTACTTCCTTGCTTTAATTAACTTATACAATAATTATAACACAAGGCGCCTTACTTGTCAACCCCTAATTACAATAAGTTTGCCAATTCTCATTCTTTATCTGCTCTTCTTGATCCCTCTTAATTGCTTCAAGACATTCACCAATTAGACTGGCTTGAGTATTATTGATTGTTTCCCACATTTCTTCATGGAAAGCATCTTCTGCTTCATCGTCAACCCATTCATCATCAACGTAAGACTCTTCTGTCAATCGTTCAGAATCATTAATAACAAGATCAATGGTTTCTTCATAATCATGTTCAATACCATCATACATTTCCTCACCTTCATAGATATCTGCACCAAAGAAGTTTGGCCCTTCATCCTCATATGAAATAGATGTAATGATTTTAGGATCATATTCTACCAGAATACCTAGTAATTTCTCCAACCCCTGTTCTGGGGAACTCCATGCAGATTCTCCAGAGAAATATACATCATCCTCTTCGGCAGAAAAATCCTCAAAATAACTCCACTTAGGGCCTATGTTAGAGGTAGTCCACTCATACTTTTCTGTCTCTTCATATGTCAAGTCGCCCTCAACAAAGATATCAGAAAACCATTTGTGCGGTGCATCATCACGAATACGTCCAAACATCTCTTTCAGTTTTGTGCGTGCATCATTATTGATTTGATGAAATTGCACATAAAAGTGTACATGATTTGCCATTATTCAATCTCCTCTCGTGATTCGTGATTGTCAATCATACCTCGTAGTACCATCCTACAGTAACCCTCAATATAATTTTCTTCGTCTTCCAGATAATCTTCAATCTCATTAATCTGTTCAACACCTAAATCGTCAGTACTTTCAACACCATACTGCTCCTCAATACTATATAATACCCAATCATAGGCAAGTGACTCTAATTGATCACATAGTTTACCTTGTTTAGTTACTTCAAACGACATCTTCTATCTCCTTAAACTTTTAAAGTTCTAATTTCTTACCTAACGCATATCCTGCTGCTGCTGCGCCGCCACCTATAAGAACTGTTTTTCCTATAGAGGATTTACGTCTAGGTCCGCTATCATCATCATCATCATCATCATCATTGTTGTTGCCACTGTTACCTACCAGCATAGACACTGCTGCCAATATCGGGGCACCAAAAATCCAACCTGGACCACCACCAAGCAGCAACGCAGGAATGAGAATAACCGCAGTAACAATCAACCATGCGTATACGTAGATTTCTGTATCATCAGTTTTGTTAGACATCTTCTATCTCCTATTTAAATATTCTATGCTACTAATGTAACGATATCACTGAAATGTTCATCGAATACATTTACTAAATGCTCGTAGTCACCACTCTTCATATCTCTTACGATATCTTCGTGATCAGGCTTGGCAAAACTAGTTGCCAATGCGATTAGATTCTGCTCAGAACCTTGCTCACCTGATATGTCTACAACAATACTTTCTCTAAAATGACTAGATGTGTTCATGATTTAAAACCGATTAGCGTTGCGTTCAAATAATTGCTCACCAGTAGGCTTGCGATTAAGGTATGCTTCTACTGCCACCATATCCTGCTCTTCTTTTGCAATGACAGTGTTATCATAAGATACCTGACTAATGTAACCGAATGCTAGGAAATCACCTAGCACATCCGCGAATGGACTACGATCATTAGACTTCCATAATACGACACCATCAAGGTCGCGCACGTATGCATGTGACCACTGCTCGTAAACTTTCATACCTTTTGCTGTTTTAATCATAGTCTTTCTCTCTTTAATTAATTAACTTATACAATAATTATAACACAAGGATCCTTACTTGTCAACACTTATTTTACAATACGTTCCTTACATATTTTAAAGTAGTTCGTATCTAACTCAATGCCAATGAAATCACGATTTAGATTAATTGCAGCTAATCCTGTTGTGCCACTTCCCATGAACGGGTCAAACACAACATCACCCTCATTACTCCATGAGAGTATATGATCTTGGGCCATCTTTAGTGGAAACACAGCAGGATGCGGAATCTTACCACCACCAACACCATATTCCCAAATGTTTTTTCGTTTGCCATATTCTGCTGCTGTTTTGTACACTCTATCAGGGATAGTTCCATCTTTTTTCATGCCAGACTTAGCGGTGCTTTCAGTCATACCGCCTCTAACATTTTTTCTATCCTTGATCGCATTAAATGTTTTTGGTCTACCTTTACTGAATACAAACATATACTCAAAACTATTAAAGTATGCATATTTTGATCCAGTAAACGACTGTGACTTTTGATAGATCATTGTATCATGTAAGCGAAACCCACACTCTTTAGCCCATAATGCTTGCTTAAACGATGTGCCAGTTTCGCTTCCTTCAATTGTCGCGTCTGCAACTATCCAAACTATTACACCACCATCAGTTGTGACTCGAAATAGATCAGTTAATACGTCTTTCCATACTTGTTCTCCCCATTGATCATTATTTCCATTGTAGGTGCGCAAATTATCATATGGAGGACTCGTGACTGTTAGATCAACCGAACCATCTGGCATTTCCTTCATTATTTCAATATTGTCACCATGTATCAAATCAATCATATAGGAGTAATTGAAGTAATATTCTCTAGCGTCTTATAAAGAAACTTATCATGAAGAACATTGTTAAGTGGTTTTAATTGTCCTCTACCATCCAATCTCACACTACCTGTTATGGCAAAGATTGCATCAAATGCCGATGCTGCGCTAACCAAGTCAGCCATAGTATGCTCACTATCGCGGTTTCTTGAAACGGACAATTCATATACCTTATTGTGATTGTCTGTCAACCTATATACAAATGCTTTTTGTCGCATTGTATCATGTCTATATTTTTCGATAAGACGTAACTGTAATCCCTCAAATTCACAATGAGAGCGATGATTATAATCATGAGACACATATTTTTCAGCAATAGCATCAGTGCGTTTTTCATACGAAGTGATTCGCGGCAACGTCATTAATAACTTCTTGTACGATTCCATCATTGGTGTATTTCGATTACTACACATATGCAGCAGTTTTTTCCTCCAGGAAGTAAGTGTAATATCATCACTTAATTTTGACATGAAGAACTTATTTTCCCAATATGAAAATATATCAGCAGCGTTTGCGTAATCTTCTGCAAGAGGAATTGTTGCATTAAGTGTATTGCCGTCGCAGCAGTTTGTGAACAGACTCATGGACTCAGGGAATACATGAGTTCTATTCATATAGAGTAATACAGCCAATGCACCTTCTATGCTAACTGATAAAAGACTGCTTGATGCCCGTTCGTCATAGTACTTGTGCATTTCTTCAATTTCATCATGTTTTAGTAGAGTATTTAATGTGACTTGTGGGTAAATATTTGCGGTAGACATAATACAATCTCGTTAATGGTGGCCTCCACTAGAGGATTCGAACCCCTGACCTAGTGCTTAGAAGGCACTTGCTCTATCCAACTGAGCTAAGTGGAGATATTCGGTTTAATGTTCAATTTTTACAATATTGAACTCTAATATTGTGATGTTTAGTAATTCAATGTATAATTGAAAGATGGGAGTATATAGCGTGAAGTCACCACGCATGACACTTAACTTGAAGTCAACTAATGATACCCCATCTGAGAAATTTTTATATTTGCGCAATGCTGCAACTTCCCACCCAATATTTTTTTTCGAGCGTCCACTGAATAAAATCATACCTTTTCCTTTTTACGAAAGTTTTCTGAATAATTTTCTGTAAATGTGTCGTGCGTTACTTTTTTAAATTTACGTCTTGACTTATAGAATGATAGAGGTTTCTTGAATTCAATAAGTGTATCATCATGTACACGTATATAAGCAAACAACTTTCCTTCAGGATTCAAAAAATATGTGTGAGGTGGAAATTCACCACCTGTGATTTCTAATAAACCTTCCATAATAATATTACTCTATTTAATTTATTTTGATATGTTCTTTATGCATTATTGATATGATGCTTATGCTTAACAACACCACGCTTTAAAGATTTTTTACGATCAACCATTACTGCACTCTTATTGAATGTGCGTGCATTCTTTGATACTAAATTTCTTGCTTTCATTTCATACTCTCCTTAACTCATTAACTATACTAATTATACAACAAGGAGCCTTACTTGTCAACCTTTTTTTGATTTAATTTGACATTAATGTATATTGGTGGGTCTACTCAGACTTGAACTGAGGACCTGCCGATTATGAGTCGGATGCTCTAACCAACTGAGCTATAGACCCCCAATATACACTACTATTGCTCTTTGCTTATGAGTTTCTATTTATCAACCCGGAATCCAGAAAAAAGTTTTATTTGTATTAAATTTATTATTTGTTTTTACCCATTTCTTATTTTCTAATTTATATATAACATTCGCATCAATCTTATCAGCACCTTTAAATTTAACTGACGAGAAACTAGCACCTCTCACAAACATAGGACAGTTTTCATTTCTCCACATATATAATGTTTCTTCTTTAAAATATATACATGCGAATGAACCATCTACTTCGCTCAACTTTAATATATTACTAACAATGTGTTTGTGCAAACATGCAGTATCCCAATTTGAATGATAATTCCATTTCTTCAATTGTTCTTCTTTTATAATACCATTGTGCCATAATAATGTTTCGTCTAGTTCAGATGGGTGAACAGATGAAATAGTCCTTTCAGATGTAGTAGGTGCTTGCACATGTCCGACATGCAATGAACCAGATCGGGTTTCACTAAGTTCAAACTTACCCAAACTTTTATCAATTATTTCTAATGATTTTCCATCATACATTGCTGTTGAAAATGAATGGTTTCCTCTATGTGAATTCAATTCTGCTAACTCATTAAACTCACCAACATAATAACTACCAAATATACTACACATCGCCTACAATCGCCAAGGTATAGTAATCTGATATTCAATAGGATCTGCAATAGACCTATCCATGAATGCTTTGATACGTTCTGCACAACTCGGACATACACCACAAGACTTACCATCAATATCAGGATCATAACATGTCAATGTATGCTCATATAAATGTACCAAATCAAGTTCCTCTAATAGCGCAATCTCTTCATCCTTTGTCAATGTATTAAATGGTGCTACTATTTGTACAGGACAGTTGCGATTCATACTCATTACATCATTCAATGCGTTTGCGAAACTAGGCGTAGTATCCCAATAACCATATGCATCGGTTGCTTGAATACCAGCAAACACATACTCTGCACCCATCGCTTCTGCATACGCAGCAGTCAATGAAAATAAGATCATATTACGATATGGTACATATGTAGAAGGCTGCGGTTCACCTAATACATCTTGAATAGTAGGCATATCAATATCAGTGCCCGCAATGTTTGCACTCATAGGTTTTGCAATTTCTCCTAGAATAGAAAGATCAAACAATTTACGATGAACACCAAGTTTATCACATAATTGTTCTGCACGTTCAAGTTCTACTCGCTGCTTTTGTCCGTAATCATAACCAACTGAGTATACATTGTCAGCACCATATTTGTGTGCTGCAATAATAACAGCCGTTGAACTATCAAGTCCGCCACTATGTGTAATAACTACTTTGTCTGTATCAGGTAATGTATTCATTACTTCGTTTAATGTCATAAATTCCTCTTAATTATTAAATCATTATACTATGATTGTATATATTTGTCAATCCCTGATATGCCATGAAGAACCTGATAACGCTGTTGTTAACTTCGTTCTCTGTGCACGATCTGTTACACCCAAATCGTATTGTCCATGATCTCTTGCTGTGTCTACTGCGCTTTTCGCAGTTCTCAATTCCCATCCAAATACTATACGAAGCGTCTTTATTGCAGCAATATAAGTGTCTTGATCGCCTGTCACATCATACTGCAATAGTGCATGTTTAGTGCTGTCACCAGCAAACATAGTCATTAACATGCCACCACGTATAGATGGGTCTAGTGCGTCAAACATCGCTATTGCCTGATCACCACCAAATTCTTCACCAAGTTCGGTCTTACAAACTGCATAGAATTCTTGTACTGCATCCATTAATGCATCACTTATTTTCATCTAATACCCAATTGTACATATACTTATCAGTATTCTTTTATTAATTCACTTATCTATTATACAACAATAAGCCTTTCATGTCAAGTATTAGTTAAGATATAAACCATTTAGGTATTGAACGACCTGTCCATGTCATTTTAAATCTAGATTGCTTAGTCATATAGAACTCGCGATATGATCTAACTGCATCGCCAGGATGCATACATTCTGGATTTGATCCCATTGCAAGTCTGAATTCAGTTTTTGATTTTCTTACTATATTGGTGGGTATTGCTTTGAGTACTTTGCGTAATTTAGTATCTGATGCATGTACTTTTCCATAGCGATATGTATATTCATCACATAATGCTATAAAGTGAGTGTAATGCCATTTATAGTTGGTATCTGATTCGAATGTCCATTCAGTACAAGGATGATACATATGTACCGCTTTGTACAATACATCGTCATGTACTGGATGTGACCATTTCTTTACCATACGCTTGCCTGAATTAGAAGGCGCTGTGTATAACTTACCATCTAACATACGATGAACTGTAGATAACATCTGTGCTGACTCTAAAATCATTTTAACTACGTGCTTATCACATTGTAGTTGGGCTGCTTTTATTGGGTCATTATCAAGTATGAATAAATTCATTAGTGTACTACCGGCGAATTAGCAGACTCACATAATTTATTGATGCATTCTTGTAATAGATCATATGCTTCTTCTTCTGCATCACGTGAAATTTCTAACGGGGAATCAATATGTAAATCAGCAGACACAAAATTCCAGTTTATAGAATTATCTTCGTATCTATTTTCATCGTCTGACAAATAACCATTATCGATAACCATTTTTGCAATTTCTACAGCATTCATAATATTTCTCACTTAGATTAATGTAAGACCTATTATACAATAATGAACATCACTTGTCAATAGTTTTTAACTAATTATTTTAATCATGTTACGTTTGGTCGAAGTTTGCAATTAGATCATGGGGAATTCCGTATCTTTCCTGATTGAAAAACTCCCTCCAATTAGTTGGTAATTCCCAATCATCAAACGACATCATATCTTCTCCGTATTTTAAATAAGATTTTTGCAACATCGCAGTGTAGATTTCATTATTGAGATTAGCTTCCCATGGTGCGCCAAGACACAATGTATACTTTGTTTCACTATGTGTATTAACCATATCATGAGGCCATCTACCACTAATAATATACGGTTTGTTTGTATCGTGGTTTACAACGTATCCGTTAGATGTTATCCATCTAAGGTCTGTTACGTTGCCTCGGAACACATATCTAAATTTATGCTGAACTGTGTTGAATTTATCTGGAGCGCAATCGATATGCGGGGCCATTGCTTTACCTATAGGTGTAGTTATGACCACCATCTGACTACGCATAGTCCATGGAAATAAGTGCATTTCTGCCCAATCAACAAATTCTGGTAATTTGTCTGTAATTGGCATCCATCTTCCCTCAGGAGACATTAATACGATTGAAGGACTAACTCTATAATCATCTGAAACCATTTCAGTTTCACTATCTAGCACCTGTGATATATCAGGTGGGGATGGTATGTCTAATGGCATTGATATTAGATTTGAAAAATCAATCTGTTTTTTACTCATTTTCCTTCTCCAATGATATTGAGTACGGCGATATTGTTGCTATATTTTGCCAACAATTGGGATCATTTCTACTTGTTGGAACTGTGCAATATAATCCATCCAACACTCTAAATTCGGATATGATATACTTGTTAAATGTAGACACTGCCTTTTGAATGGAGTTGCGTTTTTTTGCTGTTTGTATTGAAAAAAATGGTTGGTATCCATTTTTAATGCAATCATCAACCAATTTGTTGACCATGATAGATGCCCATTCTGTGTGGGCAAGAGAACTGCTTCTGTAGGTTGGCGTTACGAAATATCGGTCAAATATACGTGCTTCTTGATTGTCGAACTTTCTAATTCCGCAAAATGCTACAACATTAACCTCGTCATACAATACATAAAATCCAATCCACTTTGTCCATGCTTTTTCAAACTGATCCAAGGTGTAGTTATTTCTGTTATCATCCTCAGTTAAATGTGCTTGCCTAAAGGTATACTTTGCAAGTTCTTTATCAGTAATTAATTTAAAATGCACGTCCCCATGCCTCCCAATACATCCGGTATCGTTTGAATGCTCTATCCCATTCTTTTAAATTTTTTACATTGACGACAGTAAATACTAGAGCATATCTGTCTACATCTGAATTATTAAAAACAGCATGTTCTATTTTATCTTCTTCAAACGTATAGAAATGTCCGGTTGACTTAAAATTATATAACGCTTCACCATCACTATCTCTAAACGCATTCTTAATATCGTAATGTGTTATAATAGGACATATGACACGCATGTTTTTAGATGCAGTTTCATCTCTATGATACGGCATTGTGCCTCCTGCTGGAAGTTTAACAATACGGGCTCGACATATATCAACTGTAGGTGTTCTGTCAGCATCAAACGCCCACATTGAATTTAGATCAGATAATAATTTTTTCACATCTGGATCATCTGAAGGTATAACAAAGTTTTCTTCATTAGTTTCAACTGTGAACTTATCGTGATTCGTGTTAAGAAAATCTACAATGTCGGTATTGCCCAATTTGCGTTCCACACTTGTTAGGTATCTAATATACTTAGACCCATCTCTATTTGATTCTCGACTGTAATCACATTCATGCAAATTTAAAAACTGTACTGCACATTCCCTATCTTTGTATATGTTAAGATAACTCTCTGTATTAGAGAATGGACAAAAAAACTTATCTTGATTCTTATCAATTATATTACGGACTATATCAGTATCAATTCTTAGATGCCATGTTCTATCAAAGTGTTTCATAATTTCGACTGGGTCTTAGCATAGTATTCGAAAAATGGAGCAACTTTGTAATCATCAGTTAATATACCACGTCTGGATGATCCTGAATCTGGTATTCCATCATCATCCACTGTCCAATCTGTTATCTTTCCTAGCATTACGCCAGCGGCTGTTTCAAATTTGTAAGTTAATGATCTCTTCTCTACATGACCGTCTATAGTATCTATAAACTCTATCCCATTTCCATGCAGATCGGTTACAATTTTTTTAAGTTCGTGTATTGTGAATGTATGGGTATCTTTAAAGAACCCTATTTTACCAACAGATTTTAATCTAATCATAACTGGGAACTTAGTAGGACTAAACTTTACATTATGTTTCAGCGCCATCTCTACAATATATTCTATAAGAGGAGCAACTACGTGTACATTACTCGGATCAAGAATGACATTAATGTGAGGCAGCATCTTAACTTTAAATATATTTTCTAGCGCAATCATCTTTGATTTAGCATACTTACCATTGTCAAAGTCCATATACACTTTGTCTTCCAATCCGCCATTCATTGAGATACCTAATAAGTTTAGACCAGCATCTTTTAGTTCTTGTGCATAAGGTTCACGTCTTAGTTTTAATCCGTTGGTTAGAAGAGATGGCCTGTGACCACTGGTTCTCACAATCTTTATTAACTTAATAAGGTCAGTATTCATCGTTGGTTCAGCGCCAATAAATCTAATATCAGTTCTTTTGGGCAATGCCTTGATTGCTTCTTCAAATCTTACAAGATCAACATCTGGTATACTATCATTATTCAGCATTTCCCCAAGATAACAATTTGCACAAGTCTGTTGACACTTGTACGTTGTTTGAATCGATAGAGTTTTAAATTCATTTTGACTTGTGGGTAATTCATAATACTTTGTCACTTTGATTGTCCTTTTATAGTGTAATACTATTTAGTTACCAAGTATTACTTGGTTCAAAGTGAAAGAGATACTTGAATAGATACACTATCGCCTACATTGAAGAATTTATTTGTTTTGAATGATAACTGCATATTGTTATATTCAGCCATAACAATATTTCCATCATACTGTCGAATAACTTCTGTAGTGTAATTAGTATTACATTGTCGCTGACTTTGATAACCAATAATCTGCTTCTTAGAGGACTTCTTATTAGCAATATCTGCACCAGCAATAGCACCAAGTAATGTCGCTGCATCTTTTCCTTTTCCGCCACCTACACTATTCCCTATCAGACCTCCAAATATCGCGCCTGCGAGGACATCGGCAGTACTTGCATCATTTGTGTCTCCGTAGATGGGTACATTAACATTTGTACATACTTCTACAGGGGTTTGCACACTAATGTTACTATACACTTTCTGCACTGATTTCACCACTGCGTTCTGCATGTATGTCTCTGCTGATGCCATTGTTGCCGCTACTGTGGTTAATAGTAATGCACCACCTAATGCGATTGATCGTTTATAACTTTTCATTATTGTTCTCCAATTTTATTAATACTTTGTAGTACATCGATTCCCAATGTACCTTTTAGTACTTTCAGTTTAGTTTGTTTGCGTTCATTTTCTGTTACGCTTTTCATGTCGTTTTTAAATCTCTCAACTATTTCGTCATAGACATCATAATCTTGATCATAATCATGCATAATTAAATCCTACATCAACTCAGGGAACATATCCCCAACATAAGTTCGTACTCTTGCTTCCACGAGTGCATCAATATCAATTAGATTCTCTTTAGGTCGATGAATTCCATCACTCTCAACTGCATCTTTCGCCACTTGCAGCAATTGTCGTTTATTGAGACTAGTTACCGCATACGGTCGTACCGTTCCTGATTGTACCGCACTTAGTATATAATCTGCCACATCGGTTATATCCATTGGTACTACAATTTTTGTGTTGATACGCTTAATTCCATCTTCGTATAATTCAGCCCGCATAAAATGTTACTTCCTATAGTTGTTGTTCAAATTTAATAATTTCAGGCATTAGTGCCTTCTTCGTTTTTGCTGTTAATACAGTTCCATCTGGTTTATATGTAGCAGTCCATGAACTGCCACTTTTTACAATAGACCAGTCTAATCTTGAGGTCTTCATAACAACTCTTTATTAGTTGTTTCTAAAATGACAAAACTACCAAAGTAAGATTCAAACGTTTGAACCAAATTAGCGTAGTCACCACTCTTCATTTCACTTAAAATTGCATCACCATCATAACCTAATCGTGTTGCTAATTTCGAGGCATTTCCAAGTAGACAGAATGCATTGCCTTCTGGTCCATCAAGATCAATTGTCATTTTTTCTTTTAACTGTTTTTGAATAATAGTCATAGAATTACCTAAATTGTTTCTAGTTGAGGTTTTGCTTCTAAGATAATATCACGAACCATTTCACGGTCAATTGAATCACCCTGAAACGGCAGCATAGCATTACGCGCCAAACGTATTCCTAATGCCAACAGAATATCGTCACGAGTTACACCGATATCGTAGATTCCACCCGGTCCGTAAAAATCAAGAAGGTATGAGATAAATGTTTCAGTTTTAGTATTCATAATAGTTTTACTCTCTGATTAACTTATGTTACTATTATACAACGATAAGCCTTACTTGTCAATGAGTTTTATGAAAATAATTGAATTTAATTTGCGAACACATCAGTCGATGCCGATATGATTGTAGCAGTATATGGGCCACTGCCCACTGAATCATCGATTCTTGCTACAGGTGGTTCATCACCAATTACATCACTGCTTGCAGATGTAATCACACTAGTGTGACCACAATCTGCTGTAACAGTATCGCCTAGTCTTGCACAAGGCTTGTCATTGACAACAATGGTTGGCGAACCAGAAGTAATTGTACCTCCGGTCGTTATTGGGGTTATATGCGCAGTACAAGTTCCATATGTGCGATCTCCTACTCTTGCTACACCCCTAGCCATATTATGCGCCTGCCATTACAATGCCAGAAGTTTTCTCGCTATACATCTTAGCAGTTTCTTCTTCTGTCTTAACAATGCAAATAACACCATTAAGTCTCATTGTGTATTTCGCGTCCATTGACGAAGTAAACATGAATGGAGCCATTCCCATTCCACCATCATTTGCGATAAGCATAGTAGGCTTAGATAAAACCAATGTGTCGGCTGTCTCTTTTTCAAGACGTGCTACCATTTCTTCACCGCTGGCTAGTTTAATACTGATGACATCGCCATCTCTGTAAGGTACTTCTATTAACATTCTTCACTTCCTTTAATGTATTGGGCTAATTGATCGTATCCGCCTATTACGTTTCCATCAATTACAATTTGTGGTACTGTGCGTGCTTGTGGTGCAATTTCTAATAATTGCTCACGAGTTACATCAACACCAATCTTTCTTTCAATAAACTCCATATGCTGAGTTTCAAGCAGTATCTTTGCTTTAATGCAATATGCACAATTTTCTTTTGAATAAACTTCTACCATACTTTCTCCTCCTTTAATTATTATTGTATTATAATGACATACCAGAAAAGGTATCCTTCGTAACGTCCGATGTTACACCGCCTATAATATATGACGATAGTTGAACTTCTTGTGGTGCTACTTGTACATCTGCACCAGCAATCCATTTTTGTGTCCAAGGTAATGGGTTTGCTTGGGGTACTTTGTATGGACAAGATAAGCCCACTGCTACCATTCGCTTGCATCCGATCCATTCTACATATTCGCACAATAGTTGAGCATTTAACCCAATCATTGAACCATCTTTAAATAGATATTCTGCCCATTGCTTTTCTTGTTCAATTGCATCTACAAACATTTGAATGCATTCTTCTTCTGTTTCTTTTGCGATTTTAATATAATCTGGATCATCTTTTGGCAATATCTTTAATAGTGATTGCGTGAACGCCAAATGTAGATTTTCATCACGTGCAATAAACTTGATAATTTTTGCATTACCTTCCATCTTTTTAAGTTCTGCAAACGCCCAACTACATGCAAACGACACATAGAAGCGAACACCTTCTAGTATGTTTACACCCATTACTGCCTTGTATAACGACTTCTTCAACTCGTACAAGTCAACAGTGATTTCTCTACCATTAACCTTATGTACGCCTTCACCTAGTAAATTGTACCATGCTGCTTTATCAATTAGATTATCATAATTTACCGAAATAGCAGATGCACAATCGACAATTTCCTCAATTTCCAAAATTTCATCAAATACAATAGATGGATCAGAATATACATTACGAATAATATGTGTATATGATTTACTATGAATAGTTTCATTAAATGTCCACGTTTGAATCCATGTTTCTAATTCTGGCAAACTAACGATAGAACCAAATGCTTCACTAGGTGCGCGTCCTTGTACACTATCTAGCAGTATTTGACGCTTTAAATTAGATGTGAATATATGTTGTTCGTTTGCAGTTAGTTGCTTAAAATCATTAGAATCTTTTGTAACATCAACTTCATCTGGGATCCAAAAGAATCCCAACTGCTTCTCTGTTAATTTATCAAACTGCTTGTACTTGAGAATATCGTATCTCTGTAAACTTACTCGTCCTTCGGGATCAAGAAATGCTAATGATTTCGTATGATCTTCTTTTTTTGTTATATTAAAAATGCTCATGTTTATTTATATTCCTTTATAAGACACAACTGTCGCAGTCTTCGCCTTCAATTTCACTCAGTCCCGTTTGTGCTAACGGCTCTGCATTCATTTTATTAATGTCAATCTCACCTTGTCCATCATACGTGTTAAAGTAGTAAAGATTTTTACCACCATATTTGTAGAACATTAGTAAGTGCTTCATCATGGTACTCATTGGAATCTTTTCATCTTCAAAGTAGATAGGATTATAACTAGTATTTACGCTGATCGCTTGATCAATATATTTCTGTAATACTGCCATAATCTTTAAATAACCTTCTGGTGACTCTTGATCCCATAATAATTCATACTTATTCTTTAATCGATGTATTCCCGGAACTACTTGCTTGAGTATACCATGCTTTGATTGCTTTACACTTACCAAAGAACGTGGTGGTTCAATTCCGTTTGTGCTATTACTTATTTGCGCGGATGTCTCGGCTGGCATCAATGCCATTAATGTGCTATTACGTACACCAGTTTTCTTTATCTGTGTTCGTAACGCTTCCCAAGGCATACGCTCTTTATACGCTACTAATTCATCTACTTCTTTTTTACGAGTATCGATTGGTAAAATACCATCACTATACTTAGTTTCATTGAAACCAGAACAATGTCCTTGTTCTACTGCTAAATCAGCAGATGCTTTAATCAAATAGTATGACCATGCTTCTGTCCATTCGTCTACTAGTTCAAGATCAGGATTACTATAATTAGTATCGTTCTTTGCAAGCCAATATGCAAAGTTAATAATACCAACACCAAGTGGTCTGCGCTTCTGTGTACCTAGTTCTGCTGCTAGAACTGGATAATTCTGATAACTCAATAATGCATCAAGTCCTCTCACTGCTAATTCACATGGCTTCTGAAAATCTTCTAGTACTTTGATATTGCCCCAATTCACTGCTGACAATGTGCAAGTAGCAACTTCACCATCACCATTGAATATATCTGTCATAGGAGATGTAGGTAATGTAATCTCTGCACATAGATTGCTCATTCTTACAGGTGCTAATTCTTGCTTGAATGAACTATGCTCATTTACGTTGTCTACATTCATCAAATAGATGCGACCCGTATTCTTTCTCTCGTGCATGAAAGTAGAAAACAATTCAATCGCAGGCATTGACTTCTTACGGATTTTTGTATTACGCTCTGCTTTTTCATACAACTCTTTAAATTTATCTTGATCTTCAAAGTATGCGTCATACAATCCAGGAACATCACTAGGACTGAATAATGTAATATCACCACCAGAAATCAAACGCTCATACATAAGTTTATTGACTTGAACACCAAAATCTAAATGCCTTACACGATTGTCTTCAGTACCTTTATTGTTCTTTAACACCAGCATATCTTCTACTTCAAGATGCCATAACGGATAGTACAATGTTGCTGCTCCACCTCGTACACCACCTTGTGAACAACTTTTAACTGATGATTGGAACATCTTATAGAACGGGATAACGCCTGTGTGTGCTGCATCACCATTACGAATAGGAGAATTGATAGCACGAATACGTCCTGCGCCAATTCCAATACCTGCTTTTTGTGATACATATTTTACAATCGCATTTGATGTTGCGTTAATACTATCTAGACTATCATCTGACTCAATTAAAACACATGAACTAAACTGACGTACATTTGTACGAACACCAGCCATAACGGGAGTAGGTAATGAGATGTCAAAATTACTGATTGCATCATAGTAATCTTTAACCCATTTCATACGATTGACTGTGTAACTACCAAACAAAGTTGCAGCAATCATCATATACGCGATTTGAGGTGTTTCAAAAATCTGACCTGTCACTCGGTTTTGTACCAAGTATTTTCCACGAAATTGTTCCATTCCAACATATGCAATGCTTTGATCACGATCATGTTTAATGTAATTGTTTAATTGATCAAGTTCATATGATGAATATAATGAAAGAATTTCATCATCATAATAACCACGACCTATGTTATCTTCAATCACCTTAACTAAATGATCAGGCTCAAATGCATTATACACTTGCTTTCGCAAATGATAATTAATTAATCGACCCGCTACCCATTGATAGTTTGGAGTTTCCTCAGTGATTAAATCTGCTGCTGCTTTAATTAATGTTTCTTGAATTTCATCAGTTGTTATTCCATTATAAAACTGAATACTACTTTTAATTTCCACTTCTGACGGGCTGACGCCTGCAATATCATTGCAAGCATAAAAAACAACTTTGTGTAATTTATCTAAGTCAAGTGGTTCTCTAGCGCCGTTGCGCTTTTTTACCATTATTTCCTTCATTTATATCCTTACCTGTTTGGTTTCAATATTATTTTACTAAGTCGTCTGAATACCATGTATTCAAAATTTCACATTTATCTAATACGGACACTTTATCTACTATACCATAATTATGATTTAATATATATTTGTTGTCTAATCGTATTACAAGTGCTACACTCGATTTACCTGCATCTTGTACTAATAGTATATCACAAGACCAATCGCATAATTCTAGTGTGTATGCCATTCCAAGCGCAATCACATTTTCATCGTATGCACCATTCCATAACAAGTCCCATGGATTGGGCCACTCTTCAGAGTTATATACATCTATAACTCTATTAGATAGTGGTGCTAGGCGCCACCAATCTACGAGTGTTTGTAAGTATTCTTCATCAGATAAATCTTCTAATGAGTCTAATTCTGTACGAAATGACTTCCATTCCGTCAGTCGTTCCTTGGGCATTAGTTGCCATATTGTATGCACTACAGTGTTGCTTTAAAGTTATTAGCCAACCATGCCAAGTTTGCAGTTTCGGTATCTGTCGTAGTATATTGTAGTGTGAATATACCAGCAACCATGCTACCAGAGAATACATGATCTAATAAACTACCTGCTGTAGTCGCATTAGTTGTGTGATTGTCAGAGATGGTGTGCGTATTATGTTCGCCCACTAAACCAGTATCAACATTGACTGCAATGCTTAATACTCCCTTTCGTATATGTCCTGTCGGATTTCTTAATGAATATCGTATGTCTACGTTATCATATCTAGTTCCATCAAACGAAATACTAGCGATATTCGCATTGGTTGCTGGACCCGTAAGTCCGACAATACTAGGATCATCTAATCCTACATCTGGTTCGAATAGAAAGATTTCTGAATTATACTTTAATACAACATTTCCAGTTCCTACGCCGGGCGCAGTAGCAAATGTAAAAACAAAATTATTTTTGGTATAGTCAACAGACTCTACTTGCAATACAGTATCTACATATACATTATATGATACACCTGGCGCAGTATCTAAATCAACACCAAAATTAAATTCGGTATCTGTGTTATTACCATCAAGTGCTGCTTGCGTATTACCAATGAATAATCGTTTTGCATCTAATGCATATCCTAATTCACCTTCCAGTAATATAGGAAGTTGCGCTAGAGTACCACTTCGTTGTTTTTGTAATTTTATTTCAGTTGTCATGTTAATCACCCTTTTTAGTATATGTATTTATTAAATTCTGGTAGCAAATTATGCGATATTATAGTATTCTTCCAATCTTTTTGCCCATTTTAGTTCCCATTCTGAAAACTCACCAATCTGCATTTCAAACAATTGCCAAAGTCCTTCTCTGCTGCACATGAAAATAGCAACGTCTTTTATGTCAGTTCCATATAGTTCATTATGTGCTAACGCATACGCAGTGCCCTGTAAGAAGTAATCGCCAATCCATTCACGTTTCTTAGGCTTATTCGTCTGCTTGAAATCCATCACAGTTGGTTTGCCTTTCCACATGCCTAATAAGTCTGCTGTGCCTGCATATAAGTCAGGATAGCATAAACTAACTTCTGCTCCCCATACTTCATTCAGTTCAGCATCAATATTCTTGATTACTATATCAGCCATCATACGAGATTGAAGTAATGTTTTACCAGTTTCTTCATTGCCTACATATTCTTCGTTTTTGACATATGACTCTAGCATCGCGTGCATTTGAGTTCCAACCCTTGATGCCTCTGTCACTATTTGTTGGGCGGCTTCATCACCTACACGTTTCTTCCAATCTGCTAAGATTTTCCGATCTCGTGCAGGCTTCGTAGCCGACAGTACGGTGGTGACACTAGGAACAGGTTCACCATAGGGGTTCTTATATAAACGTTGACCATTTACAGAAGTTCGTGTTAATTCGCTATAAGCGTAAGGAGTTTTAATATTTACCATAAAGATATTATACTATTATAATACCCCTATGTCAAGTGTTATTTACTAATTACCAGTAAATGTACCATGAAAATGTGTTACTTGTTACAGTATTTGTGATACGCTCAATCTTGTAACCAAGATTGGAAAAGTGCTTCATGACTGAATCCATATCTGAATATTTTGCACGATTTGTTTCAGTTCCTTGCCATGTATTAAAGTAACTAACGCTTGAAGGGAGAGTTGCTGTTGAAGTTCCTGCTACTAATCCCAAACTAGCATTCGCTGTACCAGCACCAATTACATACTGGTAACTATTAGTACCAGATGTGGTTATCTTTAATCGTAGTTGATCAAGTTCTTTATATGCAAGAACATTTGGAATTGCTGCATCATTTATATCAGCGATTACCGCATTGAGACTTGTTCCAGTTGTACCTAATACAACAGTTACTCCCTCAATGATAACAGTGGTAGAATTAACAATGGTGGGAGTAGTAACTGTTCCCGACACAACTGCATCAGGCGTAGATTCTGTCATGACTGTACCATCAGAAACAGTTGTTTCATAGAGTCCCGATACGGAATCTGCAATAATTGCTTTCATTATTTCTTGAGTTTCATTAAAGATAGTTAAATCTTGATTGCTGTTTGCTCTTGCCTGGGATGCGTTTAATCCTACACTCATGTTATATGTCCTTTTTAACTTGCTTTCTTGCCATTTTATCTATGCGCTTATCTTGTTGATCACGACTTGGTTCAGAAGATGATTTTCCATCTCTGCCAAAAAAGATGACATCATCTTTAATATTATCAACTATGGGAATAGAATCTAGTATATCAAACAATATTGAATGATCTATCTCATTTCCCATTTCTGCAAGAGATTTTGCCAATGTATCAATACTCAAACTAGACATACCTTCTGCTGCTGCCACTGAAATAATATCAATAATAATTGATTTAATATCACTTGTGTCTTCAACGACAATCTCAGAAAAACGCATTTTAGTTTCTCAACGTAGCAAATGCTTGCTTTAGCAAATCTTTGCTGATTTTTCCGTCTTGTTGTGCTTCTTTAACCATGCGCATTGCAGAAAGATACTTATCTTCTTTCATTTCGCGACCAATTGGATTTTCTGCACCTGATGCTGCATCAACGCCTTCAAAGTCATCACCAATTTCTAACTCATCATCAGCGAAATCATCGCCCATGCCTAACTCGTCACTGACATCAGTATCTAATGTATCCATTGATCCACCGCTTTCAACAGGCTGTCCCTGTGCAACTAATAATGCATCAGTAACTTCACTATTAGCAGATTTAACTGCGTCTAGTGCTGCGCCAATTGCTGCTTCTGCTGACATTGTGAATGCTTCTGCTTCTGCTGTACCTACTTCTTCTTTCATAGCATTAGTGATAGACATAAGGTCCTCAACTTGCATACTTGCTAAGTTTTCAGCCATTTTCTGTAAATCGTCTGCCATTTGTTTAGCAGCAAGCAATACTTCTGCTTGATCTAAATCTTGATTTTCTTGTAATTTCATGTTAGTATCCTGAGTTGTTTTTTCTACTTCGTTCAGTACCATATTGATACCTTCTGATATTAGAAGTAATTTTTGGAAATCTTTCGCACTAACATCTACGCCAGATTCGCGCAATGCTGTAATACGAGAGTTAGTTGTTTCTTGAATCTTGACAAGTTTTTTTGTCTCCATGCTGAAATTGAATTTAATATCAAAAACTTCATTCAAGGCTTTTGTTAACTTGGTAAATTTGTCTTCTTGCAAATCGTGTAAAATCATGTTAGGGCTCCATTAAAAATTATATTATAATGTATTTATACAAAAACTAAATTACTATTTAAATATTGCAATGAAGAAGTGTATTAGTTGTTTGATTACAATAACTTTTTTATTGCAATCTTCATCTTGTGCATCTTCTCAGTTGCAACACTATGCTTTGCGGCTGCGATATCAGACTCAATACTTTCAGTTAATGTCTTCTGTCGTCTTTTTTGCGCTGCTGCTTCTTCTAGTGCAGATGCATATCGTGAATCATACTCAATAATAGCTTTGGATTTGACTGCATCATTCTTGAATAGTTCATTCTTTATAATTGCCATTGCTGACTCAAATAATGCTAAATTTTCATATCTACGAATACCATTTTCTGCTACTGTATAATAGGTTTTTAGATAACCAGATATATTGTGCTTTTCTAATAAAATATTAAATTTATCAATACCTACACTTTCTGTTACCTTATTGACTGATTCAACGAATTGTTCCGATTCAGTTACAATATTGGTTGCTGCTGAATCAGTTGCATCTTGTACTTTATGTAACTTAGCCAAGATATTATACATTTCTGTAGCATCTTGACTAATATTACTAGGTACTTGATTTCCAGTTGCATCAACTACTGGTGCTGTTTTATTATTTGTTGCATTTTCTAAATTTTGCAATATTTTAAGCATGTCCTGCGATTCTTGATTCATTATAAACTGCCTCTAAGTCTCTTAAAATATACCTTGCCTTCCTTAACCACTCTAGTAAGTACGCCTTTTGATACTAATGATTTAGCAACAAATGCTTCACGCTCGGTAAAATCTGATTTGCATGTTTCTTCAACTATTTTATCATATACTTTATATTCTGTATTTGATAGTATGATTGAAATACCACCCGGACACTCAACAAGTTTCATTACTTTAGACCTGCGAGTTTCTTTAATCTATCAATAGCACTTGCATTAGCAGCGGCTGAATTTGAATTCTTTTCTGCTGCATCTGAATTTGCATTCTGTTGTACATCATCAGGATCAGTAGATGTCGTGCTTCCTGTAGAGACTGTGTCACTGCCGTATGCTGCGTTCCCGCCTGCTGCGCCTGCTACTCTACGCTCTTCAAGTTCGTGTCCCCATCCTTTATCTTTTAGTTCTAAATGTAATTCTTCTGTGTCTGCATACTTTTCTTCTTTACCATCTTTGCTGTACATCATATGCGGTTCAAATGCTTCGTCGGCTGCTTCATCAACAGTATCTTCTTCATCACGCTTATCTTTTAAATCTGCTACAACGCCAGGAGACTGCATCTCTTGCATGCTGTCATCTTTGTCATACTGCATATATTCGTCATAAGACAAATAGTAATCAGTATCTGGATCATAATACATACCTTCTTTTGGATCATAATATACTACTTTACCAGAACGTAATGGAAATGGACCTTCTAATCCTTCACGCTCTTGATAACGCTCTCTATCCATTGGTGGAAGAATAGTGTATCCTTCTTCTAGGTCTAGTGTGATATACTTAGAAAATAAGTCTTTATCATCATTCTTTAGTGCATTAGTTAACTGCAATGTACCAGAAAAATTTAATTCTCTAAGTTCTGCACTAATCTGTTCATCGGTTAATTCTACACCAAAATTCTCAAGTGCAAAATCGCGTACTGTATGTATAATACTATTATTCTTGATTTCCATTATCTTCTCGACTTATTTAATTGTTTTACGATTTTACTCGTTGGATTGACTCGCTTTGTTTTTTGCGCTTTCTTTGTCATCCTAGCACCTTTCGACGCTTTTGTTTTTTTCATTAAGAAACGTTTTTTAATATCAATTGGTGCTGCGCATTGCTGTGGACTTGCCACAACTCTGCCTTTTCTCTTTCCAACTGTACATCTAAATTTCTTAACAACCTTATTTCCTCTCTTAGCAAAAACTACTTTTGATTCGGAAATAACTGTATTGTATGCTTCATTAATTATCATCTTTTATCCGATCCCTACCATAGGTCCCATCGACTGTAAATCTATCATCAGCATAACGACAACTGATACTAAACCTATAATAATTGTTCCTGCTGCTCCGACAATCAATCTCATATTGTTATCTTTGCCAAGTCTATTTCTATCAACCATTTCAGACATATCATTTGATATTTGGTCAATTTTCTTTTCTAATCGTTCATTATTATTATCTATTTTTTCTTCTATTCTTTTATTGGAATTATTAACTCTATCTTCCAAATTAGTAAATTTTTCTTCTAACACGCGATACCTCTCTGCACATAAATCCACATGGGCTTCGAGATTTTCACGCTCTAATCTTGACTGACGTATTGACATAATTTATTCCATACTAACCGCGTCTTCAAAAGAGCTGATTTTCATTCTTGGGACGATCTTCGCCTCTTATAAGTATTTATGCAAAGTGTCTACTATATAAAATATATGTTTTTGATTTTTTTATTCTGAGTAGATAAACTACTAGGATTTAATTTAATTGTTTCTGACAAATCGGTGTGCACTGGTACATTATTACAGTCATTTATTAAATGCGTGTATTTTTCGTCACCAGATTTATATGCATCTTGTATATCTGTTGTAAATGTCATTTTCCAAACAGAATGCGTATCTTTGAACTTTGAACCGAATTTATATTCATCCATAGTCGCTTTTTCAAGTTTTGTTACGATTGGATTTAATGGCTGAGTGCGCATACTAAGAACTTGTATCAATGAATTTAAATTCTGGGCTTGACGAAATTCCATAGTTGAACCCTTGGGATTATTAACGCCAGTATCAGTGATATCAACTAGCGTGTATAATACATGCTCTGCGTTCATGTTAGAGTTCTAACGCTTTACCAGCGGCATACCCTACTGCAAATGCAGCGGCACCTTTTGCCAATGTATTGCCAATACTTGATTTTTTCTTGTCGCTAATCTCAAGACCCTTGTCTTTTGCAAACTTTGCATATAGTGGCATCAAATCACTGCGTCTAGCGTTTATTCTGAAATATCTCATTAATTGAGTTGTAACCAATTGCTGTTGTTGTGTTGATAATTTAGTCCAGTCCTGTGTTAGTCTACGTGCTGCACGTAACTTAGGATCTTGAATTTTTAAATCTTTTTCTAACTTAAAAAAGAACTGCTGCGCCACCGCTGGACTCATGTTACCAGATTTTATCTTTTGCAAAAATTGCTTTATCTTCGGGGTATCAATCTTTACTTTACCCATCAACATAGTATCTCTTTCATCAGTGAACATTTCGCCTGGACGCTGTATACTGAAAATTGTTTGATACAAATCAGGACTGCTGGGACTTGGTCTATTGAAATTTCCCATTGCAGTAGCACGCTGTGCGTAGGCCTTTGCAACTGGTGCATAATTATAATCATTGCTCATTGCATATAAACTCATAAGACTAACGAACAAATGATCAGTTAGACCTCTTGCTCCTGTATTTGCAATTTGATCTCTTGTTCTGAACATTCTTGCTTCACCTAGTGTTTGCATAAATTCTAATTCATTTGACATTATCTTACCGCCCCTCTATTTGCTGCACTAAACGTTGCTCTTGGTACTAACTTCATATCACCTTTAGGACTAGCAAGTACATACCCCTCGCCTCCAGGTTGACCATTAATGCTTTGCTTCACTTGACCACCTTGACTGTCGAATTTAGCAATGATATCGTCTTTCGTAGCCATAACTGCTGCTACTACATTCCATAATGCAACGAATGCAACTTTATGTTGACCAATATATTCTAATACTTTGACTTTCATTTTATCTGACACTTGCTTTCTATTCTCTAACCAAGTTGGAAAATCTGCACCTAAATTAGTTAGACCAGTGTCTACTTTACTATTCATATATGCGTATAATAATTCTGGCAATGCCTTCATTTTCTGCGTAGTTAGTGTGTTATCATTTAATAACTCATCTACGCCCGCCGCATTCTTTTTAATTATTTGCTCAAGTTGATCAATTGCGCTTGTATCAACTTCAACAGGTTTTTCGGTTGTCACACTTGGTACTACCAATACATCTTTTTGGTTGTTAAACATTTCCATATGCGTGAAAGGACCTTCTTTTCCATTAGCATCTTCTTCTCTATGTATTACAATACCAGATTTACTTGCGCCAATGCGTTTGCCTAAGTCGCTTTCTACATCTACTGCATAATCAACAATCTGTGGCTTGAAAACATAGTTATTTCCAACAACGGGTGGTGTTGATTGATATAATAGATCACCTTTAAAAAATCCTCTAAAGTCTGTTGGTACTGTTTTTTCATATATAGGAAACAGACTTGATAACTGTTTGGCGAATGCTACACGCTCTGGGTCTTCTCGGTTTATTCCACCACTACGATTAAGCATAATATCTTGTAGTTGTTCAGCACTCTTTGCTTTACCATCTGTTTTCACTGCTACAAAACCTGACTTGTCTGTGAATATAAACTCACCGTTTTGATCACGACCAAATACCATTGCAGGACTTCCATCCCATTTAAGCGTTACTGCTTTATGATCATCTCCTGACATACTGCGAAGGGCTGCAACTGCTCTCATAGCACCGCTACTACCTTGGAAGAATATTAAGTCTTCTATATGCTGTATGCGACTTTCTGATAGTGTTGATTCACCTAACTTGGATACATCAACATCGTATAAATCAGCGCCATGTTTCAATCTGCGTTTTCGTGCATCTCTGTCTTCGCGCTTCTTTCTTCCTGTAATATTAATAATTTCTGAAATTTTCATTTATTGTCTCGTAGTTTTTTTACACCTCGTGCAAAACGAACAGGTTCTCTATTTTTAAGATCCAAGATCATGCGCTTTTGCAAATCTTGCGCTATCTCAGCATCATACGTCTGTTCTATCATTTCAAGAAGATTGATCATACTACTCAATACATTTACTCCGCGCGTTTCTATTAATTGTGCGTTATCTCTGTTTGGTGCAATATTGTTAATTTCTTGCAATAATGATTTGGTTCGTTTCTTCACGTCGATATCTCCATGCTTATGTGTATTTATACTTTTAATCTTGTTTTCTTAAAATACTACGTAGACGTGCTGCTTGATCTTCTGTACTAGTTGCTTCGGGAGCAGGTTCATTCGGACTATCAACTATTGTGTTTTTCTTCTTCAATTTATCATATATTGTACTAGATTGATTAGTTATGGTATCTTGTTCATCATCAGGCAAGTCAGTTATACGCAATCCTTCAATATCAAACGCTAAATCAACTTTTTGTCCTACACCAGATGAACTACGTGTCTTCATAAATTGAATTTGATACCTACCGCGCTCTCGCATCGCTTGACTTGTGAATATACCAATTACGTTGTCTGCTGTTTGAATCTTACTCAGACCACCAGAAATATGACTATGATCAAATTCTACTTCTTCAACTGCTGATCTATTTAACTGTGACGCAGTTGCAAACAATACGTCATTTTCTACTGCAAAGTTACGTAATTCTTCAGATACATATTTGTCTTTAATGAACAAGTCACTCGCATTGATCTTCCGTCCAGCAGGAGTCATTAAATCTAAGTAGTCAACTAACATAGCATCAATGCGCACACCATTCTGAACTTCAAATTCTCGCATATAACTTGTCAAATCATTTGCAGTGATACCGTTAGGAACTTGAATTATCTGTAGTTTGCCCGCAGACTTACCCTGCATTCCTACTTTTAACGCAGTACCTTCTACATCATTGAATATTGATTTCGTATTCATACCAGTTAGCATGCCGTCAAGTCGCAGACCTGACAAAGATTCACTTAATTCTAGTGAAACATATAAAACATTCTTACCCATTAACGACCAATTAAGTGCTAGGTTTTGCAAGAATAAACTTTTACCACCACCTGATGCTGCTGCAAATATATTCAACTCGCCTGGGTTGAATCCACCAAACAATTTGTAATCAACTGACTTCCAGCCAGTGCTTGTTCCTGCTCGTGAATGTCTCGCCGCTTCAATACGCTCTTTAGGATCATCCCAATAGTTAATACCCATGTGCTTTGCAAGACCCACTTGCACTGCTTCTTTGATAATGCGTTCTACTTCACCAAACTCACCCTTTTCTACAAGATCAGCACTTTTAAGTATAGCAGCCTCTAATGCTTTATGTTTACAAAATGCTTCAAATTCATCGATAAACCAACTCTTATGCCTATCATCAACTGTATCACCAATACCAGCCAACTTTACATTAGTTAGTGCTTTTATCTGATCTGGTGTAGGCAAAGCACCGTAAGATGCTACATGATCTTGTAGTAATTGAACTGCCTTTCTAAGTGTTCTGTCGAAGTAACTCGCTTCTAAAATATTATTCACTCGTAGAAATAAATCTTTGTCTTGTGCTAGGAACTCAATAAAAAGTTGCTGCAATTCTACAGTGTATTCTTTTGTTTCACTCATTTAGTTTCTCATTTAGTTATTGTGCTGTATTATAACATACTGAATTGCTATTTGCAATATTTATTCATCATTACTTGTATTTTTAGTGGATTGTGTATCGCACTATCTAGTATAGTCTGTATGGTGAATAATTCACCATATTTTAGTGCCGCATCTGCTGCGTCTTTACATTCATCCCATTCTGGGAATGATACGTACCATCCGCGATTGATTGCTGTATCTACTAATGACTTACTTGCAGAATCAGCATCGGGTAATAATATAATTTTTTTCTTCAAACTATCGATTATATTTCCTTGTTCGATATTTATATTATTTGAACCAACTGCTATTCCATCAGTGAAGTATGCATCCAGTTGTCCTTCTGTTACGATCACAATCTTTTTATTAGATTGCTTATCTAATCCATATACGAAATCTAGTTTTGGTTGCTTAGTGAAATATTTTGGTATTTCTTTAGTAATTGTTCCTACCCATCGTGCAGTGTATCCTACTATCACACCTTTATAAAAGAATACATGAATAAATCTATTCTTCATTCGTGCTGGTGACATAGATGGTGAATAATAGAAACGAGAATCCATAGGATCTAATCCTCTTGACACCATGTATTCCAATACTCTCTCAAGTTCAGGAGTTACCTCGGTGTACTCGGATATAGGCTTCGCACCTTGCGGCAATTCTACTGGTTTCCAATTGATCTCTACCGCATCATCGTTTGATACTTTCTTTAAAAGAATAGTCTCAATATCGCGATCTTCAAGTAATCTTAATTGTAATCGTTGAATATCACTTGAATCTGCACCAAATGCTGTATATAATGCTTTCAGACGGTCGTCTATTTTATTGTCTAGCGTGGGCCAGCCTGCTGTGAAATTACAGTTGAAGCAATTGTATTGAAAGGTATCTTGCTCTGGGAAATAGAAACCACCACGACCTTTTGTGTCGTGAGAATGACCCCTAGTAGCACATACAGGGCAATTACCAGAAACCCATCCAGACGGATTTATCTTCCAGTTAGGTGGTATATGCGCTCTTGTAAAATCTATTATTAATCTCATGTTATACATTCTACACGATTAATGTGATTTTGTCAATAGAATGTTACACTCTTATTACGATTTTATCCACAGTACCACTAAATGTATTATCAATCTTCGCTCTCATATATGACAAGTTAGATTGTACTGAAAACGGCTCAATACCAGTGAAATTATTGAACTCGTGATAATCAGCGAATGGTGACAAATCTAAATCAAACCAATCACTTGGTCCAGGTGACTGTGCAGTTGTTCCCTGCATATAAAAATCACCTGTGTAGTCAGTGCAATATACGCCAAATGTAATCAACCCATTTGGTTTATTATAGTAAGAAGGTCCTACAATAATTGAACTATAGTCAAATATACCTTCTGATGTAAATTCGGTTACGATTTGAGAAGTTAACGGTATTGCATGTGCTTCATCTGATATCTCTACTGTGAAATTAGGGCGCATATTCTGATCTACATACATAGGCAATACAAGTCCTAGTTCATTAGTATATGTTAATACTAAATCACATAGACCAGTATCTATATTTGATAAGTGAGATGCACGTACTACTAATTTCACACTACCTAGATCATAATCGGTAATTGTACATGTTGTACTTAATATCGTACTATTAGATTCCCTGTATACTAATGATGCATTAATATTCATATTAAATAATGAAATTGGTTTGCGATCTTGATTCTTTATGAAGAAATGCAACTCATTGTCAAGTCCCTTAAATAATTTAAGACGATTGAAATTAACGGGCGCATTGATCGTTGTACCACGTGTACTATTGTATTGCGATGAACCTGTGGCTGTGCCGTGATCTTTTAATATGTATAGATCACCAGATTGATTTATATTGTAACTTGTGCTGTAATTGCTCATTTTATAAGTCCCTGATTATATCTTGTATTTATGCAGAAATGATGAAAATATTTTAGTATAAATAATAGTAATGCAAAAACAATATGAAGAATTACTCGACCAATATCCATTTCTGACAGTGCTATCTTACGCCGGCAACGAATATGTTGGTGTCATGCAGAACATTGACACTCAAATCGCAAGCATGTATATGTTTGAACGATTGGAATCAGTAGATGAAAAGCAATTATTTCTTATGCTAGGAGAAGAATGGTGGTGGGAAACTAATAGACAGTTACCGATCAACATTGCCTTGATCAATAGGTGGCATTTTCAACACTGTATACAAAGTTTTAATGTAAAGCAAATGGAAATAATCGCTGGTCCCGAAGTTAGACTCAGCAATTCCATTACAAAAAGAATAAAACGTAGAAGTATTAATCTTATGAAAAAGAGTCTTTAACGATCTTGTTTAATTGCATAACCACTACCATTGCGTATGAGTGAGCGTGACTTTTCTTAAAGTAATAAGAATCATCTTCTGGCTTAACCCAAATGTCGTTCATCACAGTATCCCAATCTTTGCCAATTAGGTGACTCTTTGCTGGTCGTATCATTGCCAATACTGCTGCCAATTGACCAACACTTTTAGGCTTCATTTGTTGAACAATTCCATAATGTGAATGTATATGGAAACATTTCTCAACAATTTCCCTATGCTCTAATAGATCCCACATGGGTTCCATTTCAAGTAATTCATCAAGTTCTGCTTTGTTATTGATATCATTATATACTGATACATTCAACAAATCCATTTTAAAGTAACCCATCTTTTCGGCATCTTTATGATCTATTGTCGCTAAACCATTATATGGATTAGTAGGAATCTCATGAAAATATACACCTGTGTTGTGCTTTTTTTCAGTATGTTCTCGCTTTATCATTGCAGGCGTATTTTCAATTAGAGCAAGTAATTTATCTCTATTCGCAATATCTATGTCAATATCTGTATTAACTATCATACTAATTTATCCTATACTCGCTTGTTTCAAAATAGTTTCTACCCATTGTAAATCTTTAACTTCATTTTTACGCTTTAATCGTATCTGCCAATATTGAGGATCAATATAATCTACAATCATTTCAATCTGTTTATTATTCAACATATCCAATAATCCCTGTGCATCATTACTTGCATATATAACCCAAGGACTGATTCTACCAGAACATATATGAAAAACTGCTAGACTAGGCGCTACTGTTTTGAAATATGTATTCCAATCACTTTCTCTATCTTCTGCCCAATCTTGCATTGCTAGTATTGTTCGCTCGACTGCTCTATCAACACTCTCAACTTTCAATCGCTCTTTTACCCACCCACTAAATCTCGCATCATGTGTCCAGTGATCTAGTTTTACTTGATTCTTTAGTAACCAAGTGGTGAATCCAATTACATCATCTATCTTAACCTCAATGCAATATTTGCCAAACTTTATGAACGCACCATAATACGAACTTTTTGCAAATTCGGTATAAGATTTGTCTTTCTTTGAATTTGTCCCAATACGATAAAATAACTGATATGCACGATATCCTAATTGAACATCTTTATCTGTCTCTTGCATATGTCGTTTTTTCTGTACACATAGATGTACGATAAGCGTGTTTTCACGCTTAAAGTCTTTATTGCAGTATTCACATTTATACGATTTTTGTTGCATAATTTATAAACTTGTTATTCTCATTTAAGAAGAGCAGTTGTTTCTTTTTTACTTAATCCAAAATCAAATAGCAATTCTCTTAGATCATTCTTGTCATGCATACCAATAAACAATTCTACTTCATCATCGTTTAAATTAGGGTAGTTTTCTTTAATGAATTTAAATATCTTCGTATCTGTTCCCTTCTTGCCAGGAGAAATCCACTCATGATATTGACTAGTTCCTAATGACAACGCTTGTAATAACTGAAACTGTAACTTGGGATGATGTCTAAGAGTATTAAAGTGAATATTTACTAATTCGTTTGTCCACTCTAAATAATGCTCTGCCAATTTACCTTTACATGAACTTATGAACCGTTGCTGTGTCCACATATTCTTATTATATTTCACAGTCTCTTCATCAGTTAGACTATCATACCAATTGCGATCACGTGTATCAATTGCACGCATCTCATTTTTAATATTTAATTTACTCATATTTAAAACACTATTTTCAATTCTAGGGGTTGCTTTTTATCTTCTTTAACTATGATTGCTTCTTTTATTATACACGTAGATACGTCAAATGACAACCTAAACATCATCAAAGCACTAATATCATTAGTATATATTTTTACATCATCATAATAAGCAGTGGTCATACTATTTGGCATTGTGTCTTTTAACCATTTTCTCATATCAAGCATACGTTTATGTGATTCAGGATTACTCCTACTCCATTGATATTGATGCTGAGGCTGCTTAACTGTAATAGCATTCATTCGAATAGTTACACTGTATACATACTTATCATAGTAGTTCTGCTTTCTTATAATCTGCGTTATTTCTTTGTTATTAAGCAACTCTCTATGTGCTTCATCTTTTGGGGACTTTACTTGCACTATATCAAAAAGATTAGTATTTTTATCTGTGACATGCAATAAGAACTTAACTGCTTCGTCGTTAAGCATATTAAAGTATACGCGCAGTGTGCATCCATTCATACGATAATAATAATTATCCCCAATCACTATTTTTACATCAGTTGTATTATTTTTGATAATTGGTTTAAGTGCCATTAGTCTTCGATGAGTACTCATGTGAGAATCAGATAATTTAGTCGTGCATATATACATACATGAGTCATAACCATAACACAATTTAGTAGTCATGTCCCACATATCGTGTTTCACTATTCTTACATGATGATCTTGAGTCATAATTTATTCCTAAATCAACTCACTAATGTCTAATACTTCTGGTATCTTATTTACTTCTTTTATAAGATAGATACATTCTGGATTATCACCATCACACAATGGTACTGACAGAATATGACCAAACTTCAGTTTTGGGGCATGCCATTTTACATCTGTAAACACATTAACAATATTCACATCAAGATATTTTGGGCTATAGCCAGTCATTGGGTTCATCGCAATTGTAGTGAAACCTCTATCATTTAATCCCATCAAACTAATTACTTCAGGATTTCCTACTTCTGGGTCGCAAATAACAATACTCCAATCCAAAGGTACATTGATCGTATATTCACCAACTTGCAACACTGCTGCGGGACTATAAAAACTTTCTAAAAAGATTAATGGAATAAAATAATAATCCACGTTCTTTGGGTCACTGTAATCTAATACGCCATATCGTAGATCATCTACTAATTCTGGCACATCATCCAATTCGTAGGTCTTATTCTCAACCGTTAGGATTTTCATAATTTGGTTCCTTATTATTAATGTAATACATTATATCACATTATATCATACGAGTCAATAGGTTTTACTTGTAATCTACTTTCTCTATTGAAAAAGGATAATTTGCTTCTTTATAAAATTTCTTACGTTCAGTCAAATGACGCTTACTAAACTTTGCTGTACTCGTGAAATCATATATCTCTACAAAGTCCTTATCATCTGCTCTACGAACACCACGTCCAATTGATTGTATTACACGCACAAAACTCTTACCAGGCTCAATCAATACCATGTTAAATATGCGTGGGATGTTTAATCCAACTGCTGCTACACCATATGTCGCAATAGTAATACTATTAGTCGCTTCATTAATTTCATCGTATGTGTCTTTACGATCTGTAGACTTCATTGCTCCCTTAACGAAAGTAGTATCACCGCCAATATGATCAACTAACATTTCGCCTGCTTTAATGCGATCAACCAATACCAGAGTATTACCAGATTGTGATATTGTCTTTATTAAATCACCCATGTAACTAATACGATGTGCATTCGTTGTCAAAAATGTCAATTCACTTTGATAATTAGTATAGTCAGTGATTTCTTTCATTTGTACAATATTAACATGACAATTACTTAGTACACCCATGTCTTGTAATTCTGATGCTGCTAAACGATTTACTACATTGCCCAAACTAACTTGCAATGTCATTTGTTCGTTTTCTGCTTTTGGTATTGTACCTGTCAATCCCCATCGTAAAGGTACATTAGCAAATTCCTTAGTAAGCATATCTTTTAGTACATCCGCCTTTGCTTGGTGAACTTCGTCTACTATGATACAGACTACATCCTCTGCAAAGTCTTGCAATCCCCAATCTTGCTCACCATTCTTGAATCGTTTACGAATTACGTTAAGACTCTGCCATGTACAAATTGTATGAGTTCGTCCAAATTCTTTTTTATCACCAAAGTACACACCAACATCAAGTCCAAGATTAATATAATCTGCACATGTTTGATTCACCAAATCTTTATTTGGGACGATAACAATAGAACGACCATACTTCTCTGCTTTATAACTTAACGCTGCTGTAATCAATGTTTTACCAGCACCTGTTGCAATCTCTTGTAGACACTGAGGTGTTTCTACAAACTTGTTGACAATTTCAATTTGATAATCACGTAGTGTTACAGGTTGTCCTTCAAAACGATGCTTCGCGGGCCATACTTTATGTTGAAACGTAGATTCATCTACCAAATCAAACTCAAGTTTATTATGGGTTCTAAGATCGTCTAGTTCAATCTGATAACCATCTTCGATGATAATAGGAATCGCTGTCTCTAATAGACTGACAAATGTAATACCACCAATGGTAAAATATCGCTCACACCCATCCCATCTACCTAATTTATAGGAAGGAACATGTCGCGCATAAGGCAAGAAAAACTTAAACTTTGCCTCTAGTTTTTTTCTAGTGGTAAGTTCAAGTCCTTCTATCTTTGCATTGACTTCGTCTTTCAATATAATTGTTGCAGTTTTAATTGTTGTTCTCCAATTTGTTTTACTTATTATAACCAAAGACCCAGGATTCCTGGGTCTTATATAACAGTCAATAAACTATTATGCAGTTGATCGCATACAAGTGATTTCTGCCATACGCTGCCATTTGTCACTTTTGGTTTTACGCAAGTCTGCAATTTTACATACCATACGTAGACTAATCTCGCGCATACGATCTTTGTTATTATCTACAAAATCAACGATTTCGGTTTGCTCTGCTTCTGAAAAACCATAATCTTCTAGCATACCATCCTTAACAACTTGACGACAACGCAATAGACGCTCACGTGTACTGTTCATAGTCAGATCAAGATAGTGACAACGCGACATAATTGCATCTAAGTGATCTTTGATCTTACCACGTACTTTGTCAAATTTCAAGTTAGTAATGAAAATTACAGATCCTTTAAATTCAAATGACTCAGGAATTCCTTCACGACGGAGTGCTGAACTTTCAGTGTTCCAAGAAATCCTACGCTTCTTAGAACTATCTAACGCTGCTTTTAATAGGTTTAATGATAATTCATCATACAACACCGAATCACAATCGTCTAATACAAGTACATTGTTAGCATCAGCATAACGATATAACAACTTATATAAACCGATTGCAGACGCCGCTCCTTTCTCAATGCCAAATCGCGATACTGCACCACGTAACTTATCAAACAATGAATTCTTTTCAATAACATTCTCAACACCGAATGACTTACCAACTCCAGGAGGACCTGTTACTACCATTCCGCGAATATCACCATCTACTGACATTTGAGTCATTTCATCTAAGATACTGAATCGTTCACGTAGACGCTCAACAATCTCATTATCAGTTTCAGTAGTAACCGACTCAGTAGTATCTACTTCAATGATAGATGCTGCTGCGTTCTTACGAGGACGACCTGCTTTGCGTTTTGTAGTGGTTAATTTGATTGTTTGAGTAGTCATGTTTTAGATTCCTATCTAATTAATTAATGAAGTTCTATTATACAGTAAGATGTATTGGTTTGTCAAGGGTTATTTAAGATATAATGCAAATGATGTTGCATAATGTTTAACGATGTACGACTGTGGTCGAGTATATTCTGCATTTGAAGGACCACGATACTTATATCTAAACTTCCCAGGATATTGACGCTGCACATCATCTACATACATCATTGGGATGCCCTTTGCAAAACTTCTCTCGTTGGGTGATGTTTCAAAAATCTGCAATATTGAATCAAGTTGTGTCATAATTTTCTCGCTCTTCTTTATTAACTTACTTAACTATTATAGCAAGGATCATTACTTTTGTCAAGTGTCTATCCACAAAAAAACCCACATTTGTGGGTTTTTTACCTAGTTTATATTATTGTATTTTCAATAACAACATCGATTGCTTTAAGTAAAATTCTTTTACTTAATTTGTATAGCAGTTTCGCTAGCTGCAAAGCCAATAAGTACAGATCCTATAGAATTTACAGTAGATATTCCACCAACAGGCTGCGCATAATATTCAGCACCTATGGTTAATCCTGTAAATCCATCTAGTCTTCCGATAAATTGAACTGGCTTTGTTTGTCCAGCAGTTCCCGTAGTCGTTAAGAGTCCAGCTACTTTTCCGGACGTGAGGGTGGTTGAACCTGTTACTCCATAAGAACTAATTTGGGCGCTGCCAGCATCCATTCTGAACATCACAAACTTTCCACTGTCATTAAGGTTAGCTAATAACGAGTATCCCTGAGTAGCAACTACAGTTGCCAATTGCTTAACAAGTGTTGTACCTGTTAGTTCAAGTACTTGAAAGTTGGATGCAGCCGCACTTATATTTGTACTAACAATTATATTAGTTGAGTCAAACGGGTTAAACATGACTAGACCTTCGCTTGAATAATCGCTACCACCAGTGTCTATCAGTACAATGTCTCCAAAAGTAAAAGTATCACCAGATATAGTTGCCGCTACAGCACTGTATTGATTATAAGCCATTATTCCTTCAGAAGCAAACACTACTTTTGACGAATCGTTATATGGAAAAGCTATAGCACCATGACGATTATATAAACCCTGTGAACTTGATGCCCCTGTGATAACTTGTTCAGTACCAAGCGTAATTGCAGAACTTGAAATAGTTGCGATACGAACAGCAATGCCACTTGAAGTACCATACATGAGAACAACTTTGGTGCCATCATCTGGAAAGAACATTATACGAGCGGGATTACTATCTAATCCGCCAAAAGCAACTTGGCTATTGTATGTTGTCTGATGAGTTGCAGAAACATTGTACATAACAAGAGTTTTAGCATCTCGTTGTGTGTACACAAGTCGCCCTGCTACTCCTGGAACCCATTTCAAATCACCAAATTCAATGCCAGTACCTACCATGTTCTGAGATTGCTCAGTGCATGTAGTACCGGATACAGTAACAACACTCAGATATGCAGAAAATACTCCACCTGTATAATCAGTATAATATACAGCTAATCTACCTGATGCAGTATTGGAATCCCAAGAAATTCTAGGAGTAATGTGTTGATAGGAGCCACCTTTAAGCAGTAGTGTCGTGCCCCAAGTGATGGTAGTACCACTTACTGTTGCAACTGTAATCCTACAGCCTGTGTCATTGGCCTGGACAATAGCAAATCGATTATCATTTAAAGGATCCGATTCTATGTCGCCTCTTTGAGCATAGATGTTTGTCGATAATGTGTGGGTAGCATTTTCGTAATAACTTGCTGTGATAGCAGCAACACCAGTAACAGATTCTACTTTACCCAATGAATTTATGACTGCTACGCTGCCTGCTGCCATATCTTCGGCTAGTACATAGTCTTCGGTGAAACCACCAGTTGCTCCAGTTGCTCCAGTCGGACCTGTATCACTAGTTAATAGTAATGAAGTAGATGAAATTGCTCGTCCTGCTTCTACGCTAGGTGTTCCAGCAGTAGTGGTTAACGTGCCGTCTGTTTGTACATAGTAAGTTGAGTTAGTAGTTAAACCTGTTTGGTTGTCTGAAACAGAACCTGCTAATGTAACAGTTGCCGTTTCTCCATCAGCGTATGACGCAGAAGATATACCTATGAAATTAGATGCTGTTTCTGTCGTTAAGTTTGGTGCGGCTACTGTTGCTAATTGACCGAAAAGTGTAGCACCATAATTTGGACTGCCAGTTCTATTTCTATAAAACGCTATAAAGCGACCCGATGTATATGTATCAAACGACAAACTAAAATTGGCATGATTTCCAGCAGCAACAATGATGGGCGTAGCCGGCGTTATAGTCATACCTGACACTGTGCTTACTGTCATCTCAAAGTTGGAATTGTAATAAGCAGTCGAAATAAGACTAGATAAACTAGAGTTGTACGAACTAAACATCGAACCCCCTATAGGAGTAGCGGTGCTTATCTGTACTGCTGTGCCAAACGTAAACGTGTTTCCAGACACCGTACAGACTCTAGCATACGAAGGTCCATATCGGTACGCCATTATAAACTTGCCAGGGACATTTGAATCAGAGAATATCTGATTTCCATCAAAAAGTCCACCATTTCCAATGGACTGCACTAATGTTACTGCGCCTGTCGTTGCTGTTGTTCCAGATACAGTGCCCGCCAGTATTTCAAAATTAACATTGGGGTAAGTAGACATGTTTTCATATGACAAAACATAATTACCAGCAATGCTACTATCAAATGCAACACTAATATCTCTAAAATCATCACCAGTTTTAGCTGTAACTGGTGTTCCAAACGTCAATGTAGTACCAGATAACGTACCCGCATAAACTTTAAGACCAGTAGAACTAGAGGCTGAAACAACAAATGATCCTGATGTGCTAGGGTCAAACGCAAAATCAAAATCATTAGTTGTAGTCGAAAGGAACACAGTTTGACTACCGAATGTTACTGTAGTTCCTGATATAGTACCAGCAATCATAGTTCCGTAATTACTACCACCTCTATAGATTACCGCGAAACTGTTAGGTGTCACTGGGTCAAAATGTACTTGACTATAATAGCCTGTAGAGCCGCTTGATGCCCTAACTTTAGTGCCGAATGTTACTGTCGTTCCTGATATAGTACCTACTGCTGCAAATAGTCCATTATCTCTCCAAGTTAAAACAACTCTAGCAGCCGTATGCGGATCATAAGCAACAGATGGATAAGTTATATTACCAAATCCCGCATCAGTTTCAGTACCTTTAGGTATACTTTCGAGTGATCCTATAGTATTAATATGTGATACTGTACCATCAGAATTTAAAATAACTGGTACGCCATTTGGCAATGTGCCTGATGCAACAAAATCTGTACCACTTGAACCACTGCTACTTATCGCTGTATCTACATATGTCTTGTTCGCTGCATCTGTGTCTACTGTAGGAGTACCTACGCTAGTGATTTTATCACCATTCATGTCGATTGTCGCTTGCATATCTAACGAAGAATCCATACGA
>Ga0209092_10000045_pt1 | contig 98259 bp, 74 predicted proteins | sample FraStrMetagenome_FD_187446 | JGI IMG/M metagenome (GOLD analysis project Ga0209092, IMG submission 187446) | Marine eukaryotic phytoplankton communities from Arctic Ocean - Fram Strait ARC3M Metagenome (SPAdes) (version 2) | ecosystem: Environmental > Aquatic > Marine > Oceanic | place: Fram... | reverse complement strand
GTACTTCGTTAGCACTACCGTCTGTGGTCGGTAAATCATAATTGCCTGCAATACTTAATGCATCTATTTGTGTGCTACCAGTTAATGTTTTATTGCCTGCTATAGTCTGATTTCCTGATGTTCTAACAACAGTACTATCAACTGCTAATGAAACTGCACCAGTTGTGCCGCCTCCACTTAAACCGTCGCCAGCACCAACACTTTCAATATCACCTGCGTCATTAGTGAAACTAATTACACCAGTTGAATTATCGTAACTTAAATCTCCACTTACACTGATAGCACTTCTGGCTCTAGCATCTGTGTAATATAAATTAGTACCTTCTGATAAATCACTAGTTGACTTAGCAGTAAATCCTGCATCTACTCTAGCATCTGCTCTTGCGTTTGTAAAGTATAAGTTTGTATTTTCTGTAATATCACTTGTATCGAACTCTGTAAAGTCTAGTGCTATATCGTTTGCATTAGCAGTAATACCTGTGCCGCCCACAACGTTAAGTGTAAGGTCTCCTGCACTTCCGCCGCCTGTCATACCAGCGCCTGCTACAACGGCTGTGACATCGCCTGTATCATTTGCATCAATTGTAAATGAGTTTGCAACATCATCATATGTTACCGTTATGTTACTGCCGCCTACTACAAAGCCACTACCTATTCTATCTTCTAGTGCTTCGTTAAAGTCGCTAACTTGTGATGCTGTAATATTAATTGCTTGTTGTTGTGCCGATGTTATTTGTCCTTGTGCATTAACAGTGAATGTTGGTGTTTGTGAAGCAGTACCGTATGTACCAATTGTAACACCTGAATTCGTTATTGCTATGTCATTTGCGTTTACAGTAATGCCTGTACCTGCGCCAATGTCTAACGTTACGTCACCTGATGTGCCGCCTGTGATTAAACCTGCGCCTGCTACAACACTTGTAACATCGCCGTCTAAGTCTGCATCTAAAGTTAATGTGCCGGCAGTATCATCATATGTTGCTGTGATGTTCGCTCCGCCTACAATTAATGCTCCTACTCTGTCATCTACTCTTTCGTTAGTAAAGTATAAGTTGTTGCCTTCTGAAATATCTGTTGTTGTCAAAGATTGGCTTATAGCACCAGTTGTACTATTATAATTTACATTACCTGAGCCACTTATTAATCCTCTAACATACGAATCGTCTGTTGATATTGTAATTATATCCGAACTATCAGAACCAGCGTTTGCTAAGTTTATACCGTTGCCGCCGGATAGTTGCTTCAAGTAATATGTTGATCCGCTTAATGCTTGTGATAGCGGCTGGTCGCCTGTGCCATCACCTGGGTGTATTGTACTTACAGTCTCACCTGAAAGTTCAATAACCATATTGTTCTGTACACCTTTTAATTTGTTATCATTTCTATCGTAAAATATTGTGCCGTTTACTAGTAAGTCGTCCGGTGTATGTCTAGGTCCTACCTGTATTGCTCCATCAACTGTGAGTCTTTCTAACGGTCTCGATCCAGTAGTAAATGTACTACCATCACCTGAATTATTTGCTTGGTCTGTTTCAGTTGACTTGTCGTACACATTTGTGTATAATGATACATTAGCGAAGTCACCCACAAACTTAGTGGTCTTGCCCCAGTTCTGGAAATGTGCTCTTGACACACCTATTTCTGTATTAGCATATCCCGAAACTGCATTAATGTTACCTGTTGCTTCTGCTCCTAAGTAAGTATCTACAGTGTCGCTACTACCTGTTAATACAAATACGTTCGACCCCGAAAAGCTCATTGCAGATTCTACACCCGGTGTTCCAAATTGGCCTTTAAAGTGGAATTGCTGTACGTTAGACGAGAATGCCTGAGAAGCGGCAAATGTCGCATCTGGTGACTTAACATGGAAAATACTAGATTGTGACGTAAGTGTACCAGGTCCTTGCTTTCTGCCTTCTGTTTCACTGCCATCTATACCTCTACTTAATGTCAGTCCACCATGTACAGTTAAGTTACCTTGTCTTTTTTGGTTATCTGCTGTTGCGTTTGAATCTATATATCCAACTAAACTTGCTGATCCTGTTGCTGAACCATTAAAACTACTAGGCACAGTGAATGTAGTTGAGTCAACTACAGTTGCTATAAACGTTCCGTGCGTTGCTGAATCACTAGTATTGCTAATTGTGTAAGACTCGCCTGTTGTAACTCTAGAGGCTACAGGTGTTACAATAGTAGTAGTTGTACCATCACCCGTTAATGTGCTTATTTTTCCGCTTACAGTTTGCTCACCTTCGTGTAGTACTGCATATGGATTTCCAAACTTGATCGTGTTAAGGAAAAGATTCTGTGTATCATCTAAGTTGCTAAATGATACTTCGTTGTTTGCTGAAGCCGGGTTGGCTAAACCGCTGTACTCTGCACTAACTATTTGTCCATTAGCGAGTTTGGTGCCTAAGTTAAACGAATAAGAAGCACCGATTGTAAAGTCTTTATCTACTTTTTCATCGTCTGCATAACTTTGCATATTAGTATTTGCTGTGTCGACATAAGTTTGCATATTAGTATTTGCTGTGTCGACGTAAGTTTGCATATCGGCATTTGATGTATCAACATAATTCTTTGTGGCTCCGTCTTGTGCCGCGGTTGGATCTACTAAACTTATAATTTTATTTGTGCCTAAATCTAGGTCACCGGTCATTGCAACGTTACCTTGCTTGAATATAGCATTGGCATTTGTTGCCGCTATACTGGCTGTTAGTACGTTACCAATGTTATTATCATCTATTAATGCATTTGCAATTTCACCTAAAGTATCTAATGCCGCTGGTGCATCACCTAACACTGTTGCAATTCTGTTTTCAACATATTGTGTTGTTGCAACTTTAGTTGTTGTATCGCTGTTTGCTTGAGTTGTTGCTGTTACTGTTGATCCTGTTAAGTCAACTGTACCAGTAAATGTTTTGTCGCCTGTAATTGTTTCTGTTCCAGCAATATGTACTACAGTAGGATCTGTAACTGTTGCGCCTGATAAGTCAACTGCGCCAGTAAATGTCTTATCACCAGTGAATGTTTCTGTGCCACCTAAGTGTGCAACGTTGGCGTCTGTTACTGTGGCGCCACTAAAGTTTACATTACCAGTAAATGTATAATCTGCTGTTAAGGTATCGCTTCTATCTGTAGTAACAACATCTGCTGTTACATCTACAACACCGTTTGCTTCTGTAACATAAGTACCGTTTTGAATATATGTACTAATGTTAGCATTGAAATCTGTAACTTGATTTGCCGTAATTGCTATAGGAGATGTATTTGCTCCAGTAAGTTGTCCTTGTGCGTTTACATCAAATGCACTTACTTCGCTTACATTACCACCATAACTTGCGGCTGTAACCGATGTATCTGTAATATTAAACACACCTGTTGTACTGTTGTAAGTTAGTCCTGTTGTAGCACTAACATTACTTCTAGCATCTGTAACAAAATCAGTGATCTGGTTTGTTTCTATCAATATTGATACATTAGACGCACTAGTTAATCTACCTTGCTGGTCTACCACAAACTGTGGTATCATGCTTGGTTGTCCGTATGTGCCGCCAGTAACAGTTGTGTCGCCTAATTCTAAAATAACTGCGGCATTTTCGCTACCACTGTTTGTTACTACTAATCTACCGTTGCCCGAATCTGCTACTGTGGCAACGTAATTACCAAATGTATCTACACCTAATTGTACTGCGTTTGCTTGAACAGTAGTTGTTGCTACAGTTAATGTTACATCGCCTGTGCCGTCAATACTAATACTGCCTGTACCAGCAACGTCACCTGTTAATTCTGTAGTTAAAGTTCTTGCTGTGTGCCATTTATCAGCCGAGGTAGAAACTCCGCTCCATCTAGAAGCAGTAAGTGTATTAGCACCTGTAAAAGTTATTTGTTTGTCAACTGGTATTGTTAAGTCTTCAGCAAAGTCTGTGCTACCTGTTACAATTAAGTCTTCGTTAATTGTGAGGTTACTTAAAGTAGTATTACCTGTTATATCTGCTGTGCCACCGATTGTGACATTGTTTGAGAGGTTGAACTCTGTTGCGTTAACATTTACATCTTCTGTAATTCCTGCATAGCCGAGTGTTACTGCATTAGTAGTGTATGACAATCTAACATTACTAACATCTGAATTAATTTGTAAGTATGCTGTAGGGACATCACTGTCGCTGTTAATAACATACCCGTCTGCCGCGTTAACCGTTTGTGTATCACTTAAGAAAGTTATATCGCCTGTTACTTCCATACTGCCTGCAACAACTAAGTTACCTGCAATATCGGCTTCTCCGCCAATTGTTGTATTACCTGTGACGTCTAAGTAACTCTCGGATGTTACACCGCCTTTTACGAATAGATTACCGTCTGGACTAAAATTTGTTTTATTTGTCATATGTCTCGCCTAAAGTTCAACTTTATATGTTGTATTTATCTTTTTGGTCAAAAACTCAAAAAAAAGCACCTCCCGAAGGAAGTGCTTTTAATTTTATTCCGTTAAGTAATTCTTACTGGAATGCTACGTTGGACAATGTAATTGCGTCAACGTAATCTGCCGCGTTACCCAAAGATGAAGCAGTGTTAGTAAGTTCAATATAACCATATCTGGTCATGAACGAAACTACTGGTTCAAATGTGCTCGGATCCATAACTGGACCTGTGCTCATTAATGGGATATAAGGACAATAGAACGCAGGAGCATCAGTTTCTGATGAACCTTTATATCCTACTAGTACCTTAGTACCGTCTGCCGCATATGAATCAACAAACACTTTGATGGAACCGTTTAAAGTACCAGCAAGTTTAGTGTTAGTAGGTGCATCGAATGAACCTTCTGTTGTTCTAGCAAAAGTAGATGTAGATGCTGACTGTAAAATAGTCAACGCTTCTGGTGATACTACGATGTAGTTACCAGCGCCACGTCTTGTTCTTGCCGCGATTCTGTTTGCCGCTCTGTTAATCTCAACAGCCAATAAAGCATGTCTGTCACCAACGTAAGTTGGTTTGTAGTCAGTGCTAATACCGTTAAAGTCTAACGTTGTACCTGCGCCAGCAAGAGTTCTTAGTGATCCGATAATTTCTTGGTCGATTTCAACTACGATTTCTTGTGCTAGTGCCTGCATAATTTCTGCTTCAACATCAAGTCCGTGCATTGCTTCGGCATCTTGAGCTGACTCAAATGTCCATCTAGCACTTAAACGTCTTGTTTTTGCTTCAACAGTTTGCTTCAAGATTTGAATGCTCATTTTATTACCAGCAGTACCTTCAGCTGATGCTGTGGCGTCTGGGTTACCTGAGTATTGGTTTGCAATCTTGAATGGGCTTAATGCTTCGTCACCTGGGTTAGTACCCGCTGTGTTGTCTGCATATCTCACTCTTAATGTGTGAATTTGGCCTACTGGGCCACTCATTGGTTGTACACCAACAAGTTCGTTTGCGATCACGGAAGGCATAACCCTTCTGATCAAAGGTAACATAACCTTGTTTAATGTAGCAATATTGCCAGCCTGTGTAGCTCCACCTGAAGCTGATTCCTGAAGATGTCTCTTAGTATTTTCAAGGACCACATCTAGTGAACTTTTTCGTGAACCACTTAAACCTTCAAGTAGTGCATCCTTAGTTGCTGACCAATTGCTTTCAAATAATTCTGCCATTTCTTATCTCCTAATTTGAAAGTCCGGCTAATTTACGGATTTCGTCAATTTCGACTACGCCCTGTTCATCTTCAGTTGAAGGCTGAACGCTTTTATTACCAGTGTGTTCTTGTCTCACTGATTCTGTTAATGGTTTACGATCTTCTTTAGGTGTGCTTTCGCCGTCTAAAACACTAGGAAGATACTTATTAAACTGCTTCTCTAAATTTTCAGTTTTTACACTTTCAAGAAGGTCCACCATTATCTCTTTCTTTCCTTTTGCTAAAGGTTTAAGTAACGAGTCCAACTGCTCTTTACGAGCATACTTGTCTTCAGCTACTCTTAGTTTGCTTTCAGTAATTGCAGTTGCTTCCGCTTTCGCTTCAACTTCTGTTTTACTTTCTGCCAACTGTTTAGTCACTTCAGCTATTTCTTTCTGTAAATCTTTAACTTCTGAGCTTTCGTTCAAGTAACTTGATCTATACTCATTAGCAAATGATTCAAATATTCTACGACCGAAATCGTTCTCTCTTGCGGCTGTGATATCGTCTCTAAACGTTGCAACATTTTCTTTTACAATCTTGTTAACAACAGTTTCAACCTTGTCAGCGGCACGTTTAATGAAATCTGCTTTAGATTCAGCAAGTTGTTTTTTGCCTTCTCTAACCATTTTCACTTTCTGCTCCACTAAAGCCTGCTTGTCTGCGTGGAACTCTTTGAGTTCACTGCTTAACTGCTCAACTACAAAATCATCAAGTTTAGTAACATGTGATTGAACGTTAGTTCTATCTGCTCTTAACTCTTTAACTTCTTTTGCAAGTTGTTCAGCGACAAACTTCTCTAATTTTACAGAGTGTTCGCTAACAGCCTTTTTGTAAGCAACTCTTTCTTGTACAACTGCTTGTTTATCTTCAGCAAGTTCAAGCATTTCTGCTTCAACTCTTTGTTTGATAAAACCATCAACTGCTTCAACAATTAAGCCTTTGTCATGCTCATATCTTTGAGCAAACTCTTCTCTTAATTCTGCTGTTAGTTCCTCACGGGCTTCGGCAAGACGACTTTCCCAGGCCTCAACGATACTTGTACGAACTTCTTCGTTCATATCGCTAGACTCGATAAGGTCTTTAAAGTTTACTGCCATAGTAGTCTCCTACCTCAATTTTAATTCGTTAATAAAATTAACGATTTGTTTACTTAGATGCTTTTCAACATCTGGGTTTTTGTTATGTGTATAGTCTTCTGCAATAGTATGTATCATACTACCACCTTGCATATTAAACAAAGACTCATAAATGGTCTTTGGATAGGCATCCGGGGCACTTGGTTGGGCAACTATATCTACAGTAATGATATCAAAATCGGAAACTTTACCGCTTTCATTAACATTACCACTCCCTCTACTGGACACACCTAACTTTGCGCCTGCTTTTAATAACGCTCTTGCAATATTCCCCATTGGTGTATCTATAATTTTAAGTTTACCTAAACCGTTCGATCCATCGCATTCCATTTCTGTAATGATATGACTTACTCGGTCTAAGTTTATTTGTAACTCTTCTGGGTGATCTAACTCTCCCATCACAGTTTCGCCTGTACTTAATCTACTAGTTACGTTCTCAACAGCACGTTGAATTTCATCCTTCGGATATACTCTTCCATTCTGGTTCTTTACATCACCTTGAATGAATAATCCTTGCATGAATAAGTCTTTTCCATCGTTAGATTCAAGTAATCGAATCTTACTTTGTTCTGGACTCATATATTCGTATAGTTTACGCACTGTCAAAAACTCCTAGTATATAAAAAAGCCTTAAGCCTTTTTAGGTTCAACCTTAATGTTGTCAGTAGTTGCGTTAACTTTAGCGCCTTCGCCTTTGTTACCGTCGCCACCGTCTGTAGACTTAACTGGGCTTCCGCCACCGTTTGGTCCGCTTACTGATGTACCTTTTGGCTGTTTTGTGAATGGTGATTCACCTTCGCCTGCATCGCCACCTGTTGGTGCCGCTACTGCGTCTTGAAGTTTAGTTGCTTCTTCGACAACTTCGTCATCGTCTTCTGCTACTTCTTCGTCTAAATCATATTCAACTGATTCTTCTTCCATTTCTGGTTCCATGTCACCCATAGGCTCCATATCACCTTCAATTTCTTCGTCACCTGATTCGTCATCTGAAAGTAATTTTTCAAACTCAGCTCTTAGGTCTTCTAGTTCTGATTCAAGTTCGTCGACTTTGTCTTCTAACTCTTCCTCTTCGCCTTCTTCACCTTCTTCGCCTTCGTCTTCCATATCCATTTCACCAACTTCATCTGATTCAATTTCGTCATCTGCTTCTTCAACATCTGAGATAAAATCTGCTTCAGGATCTGCTCGATCTATAGTTTCTTCGACTGCTTCTTCGTCGTCTGTTTCTACAGTTTCTTCAACTGCTTCTTCTTCTGATTCGTCTTCGTCTTTAGTTTCAGCTACTACTTCATCTTCATCCAATATACGTTCGTACTCTTGACGAGCAGTTTCAACGACATATTCGTGAAGTAGCTCTTCGGCACGCTCGTTATCTTCCGCAAGTAGGAATTCTAAAACCTGTTCTAGTTTACTGCGTTCTGACATTATGAGCTCCTAATATAATAAAAGTTTTTCATTTAAATGATTATGCGTAGACACTTGCGTGAGTATACATAATATAATGTATGTTTACTTATTAAAAGATGTGTTTTTGTGGAAAAAACAGCCTTTTTTGACTGCTTTTTGTTTTGATGTGGGTGTTCTAGTATTTTTGTATATGCGTTTATTTAGCCAAATTGTGCCGATTTATATGTGATATAACTTTGTAACTAAAGTCCATATGACACTCAACGGGCAAATGATTATCTATCCATTGACCTGGGCTCTTTTCATGACTGCCGTATACTTCGTCTTCTAACCATAAAGATTCTGCTATGCCGGAATATAACAACTCATCTGCTTCTAGCACTTCCCATGTCACTGCTTTCTCTGGATTCTCTGTGCTAGGCTTGTCTTTTTGTAGGTATAAGTCTTCAGCCCAGTCAAATGTATTAGGGCAAAAGATAAATTTAACACCCTTCTTTTTTAGTTTTAAGCAGGAGCCAAGCAGTATCATTTGTTGTTTGTATCTTTCTAAATCAGCGTCAAAGAAGTATAAAAACCATTTTTTCATTGCTTCATATGACTTTGGTGTAAATGCATCTTCATATCTAGGATGAAAATAACCGTCTCCGAACTTCTTCTGCATGTCTTCACCGAATATAGTGGAGAAACTATCGACTACAATGCTAGGATCGTACCCTTTACCATAACCAGGTGCATGTTCATCTCTAAACTTCTCTCCAAACATCATGTCGAACTGCACATTATCCCAACTTGCTTTAGGATCAAATCTGCGTTTACTGGTTAGTTTGAGTTCTGTTCTGGTTACTGTGGTAGCATTGATTATTACTAAGTCAGGAAGACTGCCCATTTTGCCGTCTAAAAGATAATCTATTTGGAGTGCTATGCCTGGGTTACTACATGCAGGCTTCCCCATGTTAATGTATTCAGCATCGTAATAGTCTGCTACTAACTGACCAAATTCTATATCAGGGTATTCTATATCGCGGCTAGACCAACTACAGCCTACAACGGCTAATTTCATTTATAGTGCGCCGGCGTCTGATTCTTGTGCTTTGGAATACATGATAGATGCAAACTCTGCCTGCTCGATATTCTCTTTCTTCTTTAACTCTCTGTACTTTCTTAACTTGTTAAGAGTTTCTAAGGTAATTTTAGTTTTACGAGTATCGTCAAAATCTCTTGTTACTGATCTATCATTTTGTGGATCATAAAATTCGTTTAATTTCATTATAGTTCTCCCGGTGTACCAGATGGATCTAGTTGGGTAACATCTGGAGTTTCTACATCTAGTGCAGGATCCGGAATATCGTCAATAGGTGTATCTATGTCTAAGTCTGCACTTGGGCCAGGCCTGATACCTACATTTCTTAATCCTACATCTTCTGTTCCAGCATTTGCTGTACTATACTTGTTCTCTTGTTTCCAATAGTGTTCGTTGTCTTTCATATCTTCTTCGCTGAGGCCTAAGTATTTCTTCAACTTGAACTGCTGGCTTAAATATGGTACTGCTTCTAAACTTGTAAACAATTGAGCTCGTTGTGTATCTAGATCCAACTCTCTGTAACTACTAAAGTTTTGCGGATCTGTAAACTCAATACTGAATGTACTGTTGTCAAGTTCAATTCCTTTATAATTTAGATACATTTTAAATTCTCTATCTAAATTTCTAATAATTTGTCTTTGTAAACGCTGACAGTATTTTGAGAATTGGTGCTCTTGAATATATGCTACGCCAACTTTACCGTCATTGTGTTGTGCTGTTCCGTCATCTGGTCCAGTAGGCAAATAACTGCTAGGTACTCTAAGACCTCTTAACAGTTTATTGTTAAAGTATTTCAAGTCGTCAATCTCACCTAAGTTTGTGCCACCAGGTAAAGTGTCAACTTTTGATCCTCTGCCATCTGCCGTTTGAGCAAAGAAGTAATCTTCTAACATACTCATAGGATTATAAGCGGCGTCTGCCACGTTTGCACCATCTTTGTTTTTGTTAGGAACACGTTTTTGCTGTACTTCGTATTTAATTTTTTCCAAGTACTGCTGTGCTTTATGAGGAGGCATGTTACCTACGTCAATAAAGAACACTCTTCTTTCAGGTGCTCTATGCACTCTGTAAATAATAATACTGTCTTCTAATAACTCTTTTTGTTTGAACACTTTAAATACTGGTTCTAAAATACTAATACCAAAGGGCCAGTTGTGATCCATGCCTTCTGTTAAACTTAGTTGTACAACGTGTGTTGCATCAACTGGCATGCCTTGACTTGCGCCTTGACTTGGATCGTTTTGTATTTTATAATTACCAGCACTGGCTCCGATGTTTCCACCTGCTAACATTCCGCCGCCTGCGCCATAAGGTCTGGAGTGGATAGCCGCGGCTGATGTTGCCGCTAGTTGTTCAAAGTTTGCTTCTAAGTTTTTAACATAGTAAGTTTCAATTTTCTTGCCTTTACTTTCGTTAACTACAACCTTTTCAATGTTTGCTGGATCTGTCCAATATAACTTATATGTTTCTGGATCTCTAATCATAAACTGGTCGCCGTACTTTAATGTACTTCTTACCATTTTAAAAGCTCTGCGGCTAAAATCATTTAAGTTGTTCCACTGGTCTAGTGTTTTACTTAAAATTTTCATTTCAGTTTCACTAGGGTCTTCGTTAAATTTAAACTTAAATGGAGTTTTTGTTGTATCATCTTCTTGAGTAGAAAATTCTGCAAGAATGTCTAGTGCCGCATTAATTTCTAAATCGTTGTCCATTTGGTCATACTGCATGTATCTCATTAACCTGTTAGGACTGCCAGCATAGACTTCTGGAAGCCAACTGCTGTATCTCGAATGTGTTGCACTATATCCATCGGAGTTATTGCCTGTTACATTTACAGGTAATCCACCGTTTGAACTGTTAAAATATTTTCGCCAAGTAGCCATAAAATCCTCTTTATATGTGTATATTTATCACTTCGTTGGAATAATGTCAAGCAAAACGGAAAAGGTTTTTATTAAACTTCTATGTCAGCAGTAATTCTGTTGCCTTTCTTGAGTAAGTTAGTGTTAATTTGCGTTAATCTAACTAGCTCTGCAAGTAACTCTGCTTGTGACATGCCAGAATCAATGTTGCCAGACATAGCGTCTTTGTCAACTGCCTGGGAAGTAGCAGTATTTTGCGGTTTTGTTGCTTCTGCAACTTCGGCTACTGCTTGTGCTGTGGTAGGAACACTGTCTGCAACAATACCAGTGGCTTCTTGCATTTTAAACATGTCAATCTGTTGCTGTAGTAACTGTATAACTCTGCCTGTTTCCTTATTAAATGCATTGTGACCTTCCCTGCCGCTGAGGCTGTCGGCGTCAATATTGATACCTGCGGCGTCTAAGGCGGCTTTGTTTTTAAACATTTTAGATTGAATATCACCACCTATCTTGCCTTCATCGGCGGTTTGTAAATCATGCATGAGGCCTGTAAGACCGCTCATCATATCGTCACCGTGCAATTTGTCAAATGCTACGTCCTTATTTGCTTCTTGTTTTTCAGTTGCCGCTCGTTCTTGTTTGCTAGGGCCAATTAATTTCATTGCACCCATTTTAAGCATGTCGCCCATGCTAATCTGTGACATGCTGTCTGCAACTGCTTCTACAGAATCTGCTATGTCATAAAAACCGTCACTTATATAACCATAGTCTATACTGCCTAATGCGAGTGAAAGTTGTTCTGTGCTTGTTGCGAACATTTCCATGCCTTTGGCTTGTTCTTCCACACCATCAAATGCACTAAACGGTCTGTCGCCTAATAACAAGAACGAAATCGCAAGTGTTTCCATGTGTTGTGCAAAGGGGCCAATTCTAGATCCAAATATACCTATTGCCCTTGAGCTGTCTGCAAGAGCAAGGAAATGCTCGCCTAACACATTCATGTATGACATTGCTAAATCTAATGCTTTAGGCAAGCCTAATATAGATTGCTGTAACATCAGTAAGCCTTCAGATGCAAAGAATAAACCTGAATAGTCAATGCCTTTGAAGCCTTCTATAAAGTTTTTTATTTTTTCTGTAGGACTATCTGCACCAAAGAAAGATCCAATGCCATCACTTATACTGCTCATTAATGATCCGCCGCTCAGTGCCGCCATTCCTGCCCCTAGACTAGCCAGTGCATTTCCTGCCATTGACAAGTTGTTAAAATCAACCGAGTTCATTACTAGTAACGATTCACCTAATGCACGAATTGACGGAGCCGCTAATGCTCCTAACATCATGAATGGTAATAGTGGCGCCATTAATGCCATTGCTCCACCCATTGCTAACATTCCGCCTGCGGCTTTTAATAATCCCATGCCATCAACTTCTGCCATCTTAGCCATACTGTCAGTGAATGCAGGTAATGCCATAGCAACTAAGTTAAGTGCTATGCCGAATGGTATAAGTGCAAGTCCTAATGCCGCAATTGCTACTGAGCCTGTTAATATAAACGGTGATGCAAAACTAAGTATTGCCGCCGCCGCTCCAAGAGTAACAAGTCCTGCCGCTAATACTCCAATTGTACCGAGTCCAACGTCTTTCATTAAGTTGAGACCAAATGCTAATGGTACTACTGCCGCACCCAATAACAATATTGCCGCGGCACCTTTAATCATTGCTGTTGAGCCTTTGCCTAATGCTTGTGATAATGCGGCTAAACCACCTAATGCTAATGTACCTTTTATTAATGCTGTAAAGTCTACTTCATTAAATTGTTTAAGTCCGACACCTGCTAAACCAACTGAAGCACCTAACAATGCAATAGCCGCCGCTCCCTTAACAACTTTGTTATCGCCGAATTTTTTAACTGCATCTGCTATTGACTGCATGAAGCCGCCACTCTTGCCCATTGGCATTGTGGCTTTATCTGCATTGTCTGATGCACCTTTTAACATGCCCGATACTTTGCCGCCCATGTTACTTACTTTGTCTTTTAATCCAGCTGGCATCATTGCTTTTGCTTTAGCACCTAGGGATGACATACCTTTTCCTACAACATCTGGTGCTCCGCCTTTTGTAAGTTTGCCCATAAACCCTGAGGCCATGCCTGCAATTTTACCTGCTAGATCTTTTCCGCCACTGAATATTGCTTTACCATACATACTAGCATAGCCGCTCATTTTACTTGCTACACCTTTTGCACCGCTAGTGTTGAATACATTTTTTGCATAAGCAATAGAATTATTGAGAATATTTTTGCCTGCTGTGGCGCCTTGTGCGAACATACCTTTAGAGTAGTTAAGTGCATTTTTAGCCAGTTGCATTGCGGCTGGTCCATGTTTTGCAAACATGCCTTTGGCGAAGTTTGCAATTTGAGGTCCTAATACAGTTTTTGCATAGTGTGTGGCAACTGTTAAACCAAGCCATACACCCACAAAGGTCACTAAACCTTTAAATAATAACCCAGTGGCTTTACCTATAAGAGCATCAATCATGCCGCCAAAGTCAAAACCTTCGTCTGTTTTAAATTTTGCAAAAAATCCTGCAATATCTTTACCTACGTCTACAACAAACCCTACAAAACTTTTAATAGCAGGTATCATGCCTTTGACCATATCTGCAGAACCCATTGCCGCACCGCTTAAATCATCTACGCCCATTCCAAACATGCCGAATATTTCGCTCATGCCTTCTTCGATAACTTTCATTACTTCCGGGTTAGCAAACAAACTATAGAATGCATTCGAGGCTCCACCTGTAATGTTTGTCATAATTTTGTTAAATTGGTTTGTGCCTTTTTGCACCGTGTCCATATCAAATGCTGTACCAAACTTTTTGTTAACTTCTTTTAAAGCATCTTCACTTTGTTCAAACTGCGTTATTGCCTGCGCCATCTGTTGTGCAGATGCATCGCCAATTCTCGCCATTTGGAATACACGGTCTTTTTCACCTTTGCTTAAATTTCCTAGTTGACTGGTTAAACTGTTAACCATGTCTTTTGATTGTTCTTGAGTTAGTGTACCGGCTTGCATTGCGTCAGCAAATTCATTCATTGGACCTGCTAAACTAGGTAATGCTCTCACAAATCCAGTTGCCGCGTCACTCATGCCGATTGCACCTTTGGAGCCTGCATCAAGGAATGCCGCCGCGATATCTTGTCCTGCTTTGCCTCCCATACCTGCTAGACCACTAGCAAAAACTTCGATACCGGCTGTTACATCTGAACGTACTGTGTCACTGAATCCTATCAACGACGCCGTTAGTGCCTCTGTATTATCAAATAGGCTTTCCACAAACAATGCCATCTCTTCTGTGGACACGCCAATTGCAGTAGCATACGCCATCTGCATTTTTGTTGTTTTAGCAATTTGTGAGTTCATGCGGCTTTGGTTTACATTACCAACATCCATAAATCGCTGACGTCTATTAAGAGATTCACCGAATGTGCCCAAACTGTCTTCTAAGCTCATACCCAATTCTTCGGATATATCAGCCGCTTGTTTCATTGTTGCACTAAACTTTTCAAAGCCTTGTGTTGCAACAACTTTGGAATTCTTGCCTATTAGATCAGCCGCTCCAGCGAAACTACCTGTTAAACCTGCTAGTTGACTAACACCTAAGCCGGCACTTTCTGCCATGCCTTGATATGTGTTGTTAAAACCAACACCAACTTTAGACAGATCATTTAATGATTCGCCTGCTCCTAGTATGGATTGACCTAAGGCGGCTCCGTACTGCATTACTGCGCCGCCTATGTATGCGGCACCTTTGTACATGTGTTCAGCAGTAACCATAATAGCCTTGCCGACATTCTCACCTTCACTTTCAAATGAGTTTTTGAGACTTCCTAAGAAAGTAGCATCAAACTCTTTGTCCATCTTGTACTGTTCTAATGACTTTCCAACTTCTCGGATATCTTTACCAAATTCTTTTGTTTCTTTTAACAGTTTTTCATCACGTTTCTTTTGATCGTCATCAGACTGCCCTGCACTATCATTGCCTTTCTTAATTTCGTTAAGTACACGTTTTGCACTGTCTGTTGCTTTTGCTTGGTCTTTCTGAGATGCACCTGATTGTTTAGCCATCGTTTTTAAGATGTCTAACATTTGCTCCGCGGTGGCTTCACTAGCCCAATCTGGGAATGTAAGTGCTTGTCCGTCTAAATTAAATGAAACTGCCAATTTGGTTATCCTCTTTTGATAATCATATTTATCAACTATTATTAAAACTGCTGTTAATAAGGTTTCAATAAAACTATTAAAACTATTGTTAATGAAGATAAATAAGTACATAGTTAATTCAAAAGAATTATATGGAGCAAACATGAGCAAAGATATAAACCAAAGTAATCCGTTAAGTGCTTACTTTAGAGCACCTAAGATGTATTTAAACATTCCTAGTAGTGCTAAATTTTATAGCGATGACATTGTAACTATGCCTGAAAGTGGCGAGTTTGCAATTTATCCTATGACAACAAAAGACGAACTTATGCTTAAAAATCCAGACGCATTGCTGAATGGAGAAGCAGTATCTAATCTAATTAAGTCGTGTGTTCCTGAAATTAAAAAGCCAAAGTTACTGTTTAGTGCAGACGTAGACGCAATACTAATTGCTATCCGTGGTGCTAGTGGTGGCGATGAAGTTGAGGTTAATGCCGAATGTCCTAAATGTAAGGAACTAAGTACTGTTACAGTTAGTATTGATAGTTCGTTGACAACAATGGAATCACTTGATAGTGAGTATACAAAAGAACTTTCAAACGGTCTTACATTAGTGTCGTTGCCTTTTTCATACGGCAGTACAATTAAGGCTGGTTTAGCCAGTTTCCAAAGTACAAGAAGTATGCAGGCTATTTCAGAACTAGATGACGATATGGAACGACTTAAAGCATTTAACACTAGTTTTGTTAAATTAGCAGACTTAAACTTTGAGATGATTATCGACAGCATTAAGGAAATTAGATACACAGATGCTGAAGGTAATGAAGGAGTTGTTAGCGACTCGGCTCAAATCAGACAGTTTTTAGAAAATACAGATAGCGAAACTGGTAAGCAAATCGAAGAGTTTACTAATGAGATTAATTCTAAAGGAGTTAAACAGCAAATTCAAATAGAGTGCCAAAATGAAAAATGTGATAACACATTTGAAGCACCTATTAATTTTGATCCTGTAAATTTTTTCACGGGTTCCTAGGAACAGCGGAGCCTAAAGAAATTGCAGGCTACCTAGGCAGACTCGATAAAGAACAGAAATTAATCAATCGTCAAGTTGCAGAGCTGGCAATATTTAGCGAAGGTGCTGTGTCTTACAGTGAGGCATGGCAACTTAGTCCTGTTGAGCGAGAGACTCTAATCAAAACTCTTAATAGATATAACAAAATTAAAAGTGGCGATAAAGGTGCTAGTTACGATGGCGATGATTGGGGAGAAAATGAAGGCGGAGAAGCAAATTGGGGCGGTGATGTTCCAGCAATGCCGCCCGAGTAAAAGTGTAATACCAACCGTCATACCTACCAGTTAAGCAAAAATCCAACTTCAAAAGTGTTATACTCTTCAGTGTTCATAGACGCTCTTGCATAAAAAGAGTTATACCGGTGTAATACCGAAAACTTACCTAAGTCTAATTCACGTGATGCATCATATTCCAGTACATCTGCAAATCCTACCGTAGTACTATCTAAACTACGATACAAATCATAACCCAAACTTACATAAGTTGTGCCAAGTTTAGAGGTAAACTTTCCTGTGATATCTGCAAACAATTTCCCATCTACCATACTAAACGAATCGACAGTAACATTGTGTGTACTATTTTGTTCTGTAAATCCGTTTACGTCAGTGCGGTATGCTTCTGCCCCATAGGACGTATACCATGTGTCATTTATATATGTTACTTGCTCTACAAAAACACTAACAGTACTGTAATCAACATCAGCTGAACCTGTACCGTAATGTTTTGTAGGATTTAATAAAGACATAGTGTTGTCCACATAGTTAATGCCATAATGTAAATTGTCATCAACAAAATCAAATCCAATAAAACTGCCATTGTTATCTCCCGTGAGTTTACCTGCACTAAATCCAAATGTATCTGTTCTGTGAGTGTAGCCTGCCATACCGAATGTTTCCATATCAGTAGCAAACAAAGATGTTGAACGTTGATTCTGTCGTAAGTCTGTGAACAGCATTTTGCTTTTAAAAATTTCATCAACGTATGCTTTAGGCTTGTTAGTAATTTCTAACATCATTTCCATTAACGGTGGATCTAATACTTGGAAGAATGTTTGCACACTTTCTGTATCACCGAAAGTTGTTGTTGATGCAATAAAGTCGTAAAAGTATTTGTTGTCTATCTCCACTGGAAAGTAAGGAGCATAGTCATCAAACTTAGGAAAGTCATCGTATATTGAGAACGTGCCATCTTCATTAATTAGTGCATAAGTACCAAACACAGTGTCTACGATATCTAAATCACCGTCACCGTCAAAGTCTAATATCTCTAAATTACCTTCGCCATTCCAATAGCAAGGACCAGTTGAATTTGAACATAATCCGTTAACATACTTTGTGTCTGGATTAACAGAACTTGTGACATCACTAAATGTTTCGTCTCCGTTGTTCAAAAAGAACTGAACAGCTCTGCCGTCATAGTAAGGGTCATGTTTAGTAGATGCAAGTATGATATCCAATAAACCGTCCCCATTAAAGTCAAATGCTTTTATATCATTTGCATTGCCGTTTGTGCCGTAATAGTTGTCTGGTAATTCAGTCCAGCCTCTATTACGCCAATCGTTATTTCCGTCATTCCAAAATACTGCACCTGCACTGTTTTCGTATGTTTCAGCAAATCCATTTGCGGCGGCTTCTTCTGTTTTAAACCAGCCAACTGCCACATCACCGTGCCCGTCATTATCAAAGTCACCGATTGTAGCCGCTGTGGCAAAAACATTTACTGCTTGTGTTGGAAACTTTTTGTTTGCAGTAAAATTACCTGCACCGTCATTGATAAGCATTGCCCAACCCATGGAGTAGTTGTCAACATGCGGTGATGCAATTGCAGTAAATATATCCATGTCTCCGTCACCGTCAGCATCGCCGAAATCTGCATCATGTGTAAAACAACCACTATTATACTGGCTCGGAGCACAATTATCAAATAGTTCTGCCATGGGCAAATGTGTATCGCCTTTGTCGTAAAACTTACCATTGTCGCTTAGTACAAGTGTAGTACCTTGGTATAAGTCGTCAATGCCATCGCCATTAAAGTCTGCAACTACTAAACCTTTTTGGTGTTCAGTATTGTTGTCGCATTCAGAACCTCTAAAACAAGGATTGCCTTCTGGAAACAAATCATTACTTAATACAAAGTTACCGTCACCGTCATTTAAAAACGCAAACAAAAAACTGTTAGGTTCAAATTCTATCCTGTCATTTCCGACCCACAATGCCATATAAAAATCTTGCCATCCATCACCGTTCAAATCTGCTCTAATAACTTGACCATACTGTGGGAAACTACTAGGGACATCTGTGTTTTGATATTCATAGCCTGCATGTGTTCCTGTAATAGTAGAACGGAAAAATCCATAGTCTGCTATTTTATATTTCTCTGTAGGAGCAGGCAAGCCGGTAGTAGTGTAATCAGTCATATCAAATTTATGTGTTACACTAGACGTATAACCTGACAAATTAGTAGTATACGATTTAGTCCACGTATCAAACTCATGTCGTTGGTCAGTGGGTGTGGATTGCGTAGGCGCCGGCGCGACAGCAGTTTGAACTTGCGGCGCGGCGGAGCCGCCACCGGAAGCACAAGATACTAATGCAAGACCTACTATTACAATTATACTTACGTCTGCTATGGTTTTAATTATTTTACTTAACATGTTTACAATTTCCCCTAAATGTATATCCTGGACATGAACACTTACCGTCTTCTATAGTGTAAACGTTACCATTGCTACCTTGAACTGTTTTAACACCTGGTGCTAGTTCTTCTTCACGCTCACCAATCTTTGTGAACTTGCGTCTACTTTTTGAGAACTGTTTGCTAGGTGATTTGAGAACTTGCAACGGACTTTCTGCATTAGGTTGATACGCAACTAAACTACCAGCACCATTTATATGATAAATGCCGTTGTTTACCTTGTACTTGCCCCAATCAGTTACTTCTTGTAATATCTGTATCATGATTGACTCAACTTGTCATGCATTAATAAGTTCTCAACTTCGCTTGGATCATGTAAATGCACTTTGTCCATTTCAGTTATTTCTTTAAGATGCGTTTTGCCTTCATCGTACTCTGTACGCACAAAAAGAATTTTATCTGCAACACGTTCAAACACTTCAAGGGGCATCAGCAAATCACTGTACCCGTCGATGCGAACATATTTTTTAGTTTTCGTTGCCATGCATTTATGCTCCTATTTTTGCAAGACGCTCGTCTCTATAATTTAGAGCACCTTCGCCTAAGTAGATGTTACCATCTGTGTGTCTGAATAAAGTATCCAACGATGCTTCTGCATCTTTGTTCTTTTGAATAGCTGAGAATTCAGCCTGTTCAAAAGTAATAGCACCAATTTGAACAAAATCTAACAACATATCTGTAAAAGGAACTTCACCGTTTGACTTCCAAACAGTAAGTCCATCTACTTGAGCAGTATCTTGGAACTTTTCCTCGATACTACTTGAAAAGTTGTTGCCTTTTTGTGACGTATAAAGTACATCACCAGTGAATGTTTTGTGTTCATCGTTCATAGATGCCATACCAAAACGCTGTTTACGAACAGTTTCACCTGCAATTTCAACAATATCTTCTAATTTAAGCATAAAAACTCCTACCTTTTTATTTAATATACACACTATTATACTGGTTTTTGTGGCAAAGTCAACCTTTTTACCACAAATATTGGCATCTTTTTTGTTAAATACAAGTATGGATATAGATGATTTTGTGGCGTTTTTACGTCAAGACAAGCAGTTAAGCAGTGTAGTACAACTAAAGAAGATACACCAAAAACTGTACTCTGCGAGCCAATTATGGGACAGAATGCCCACAGATTTCATTAAAAAATACAATATAGAGCCCGAACATTTCATAGGGTTGGAGTTTGTTAGACCCGGTGATTATCTAGCATTACACACCGATATTGGTGGAAGACGCAGTAACATACTAGTTAATGTGGGTGACCATCCTGCTATTATACAGCACACTAATAATGATGTAACAGAGGACTATACCATACAGCCAGGTGATTTCTTTGTGCTTGATACTACTAAAGAACATGGCTGTGACAACCGTCAAAGTAGCACTATTGCGGAGTTTGTAACAATTAATAATAGGAAACACTATAGCGAATGTTTAGCACAGTTTTAAAATGGGATTATGATGTTGTTGCAATGCGCCAGCTCGTAAAACCTATTACAGGGTTCAAAGAAGCAAGTGCGTACAACGTGGTTGAGGATCGTGTGGATATGGATCAACACATATTTTTACTCCGCGACATGCCCCAAAGCCTACAACAACAAATTATAAATGCTACACCATTGCCTTTAGACATCGCGGAACACAGTGTGGCAATAGAAACAGTAAAGCAAGGATCAATGGTAAAGTTGCATCAAGACTGGTTAATGGGATGGAACAATCCGTTAACTAGAAAAACCAATATTATGTTTAACCTAGAAGATTCTCCATTAGAAATAATCCACAAAGACAGCGAACACAACAAAATGTTAAATCCAGGTGAGGTGTGTATATTAGACGTTACCAAGTTCCATGGAGCATCCAAACATAGTTTGGAGAAAGACTTTTATCTTTACACAGTTAATTTACGTTTGTCTTACACAGATACTGTTGCATTCTTAAACACTTTATAGATACTTCGTATCTTTACTACTGCTAACTTCATTCATTTCATTCATATCAGTTCTTGTAGTAATTTTTTAGTAAGTTAAGAAGTTATCAAGAAAGTTGAGCCATAATTCACCCGTCTCCGGGTGAATAAAAAAAATGTCATCAAGATGAGCATCGCCATCTCAAACTCGGGTGCTACTAGGAAGCGGTGAGCCTTTTCTCCCCATACACTACCGTCACTGTCTTTCGACCTCACGGAAATTAATATAGTCTTGTCGAGTTCAACTATATTAACTTTCAGGTTGCTTTTTCTCATTGCCTGAATCATTTTAATACTGTATCGTTTTTGTATCTTGCCGTCTACAGTCCAGTATCTCGCACCGGGATTACCGGTTTGTCAAGGACAGCGAATTTTAGCCTCGCCGGGGTGGTGTAGAACCTATGTAGTTGACTTGGTGTCTGTGATGTTTTTATTAGCGTGACTGGGTGTCTATATGTGCCATGTTCGATATATAGTTATATCTTTTTAAAATGTTCCTTAAGGATTTGTGAACCGCCTACTCTAACGTTTATTATACCATTATAATATTCGTCTGTCAAGAGAACATTTCGTTCAAATTGTTCTTGTGCTTCAATGTAACTTGCAATACCTCTAGTTGGGCAATAGTGTAGTATTTCTCTAGTAAACTTGTGTTCGCCTAAAGTAATTACGTCCTCGTTTAAGTGATCCGAGCTACCCCAATAAGTACGCCAGTCGCTTTCTTTAAATCCTCGGCGTTTATTCTTTCTTCCCTTTAAGGGCGGCTTGGTTGTTTTAAACTTTGCAAGTTTTTTACCAATGTATTTCTTATCGTTTGTTGTGTTTGTAATCAAGTACACAAATGCTTCACAATCATCCGGAAGTGTGTCTACTACTTTACCTTTATATGTCCATGCACTCATTAAGTCTCATCGAGGATTTCTATGTCATTACTGTAACTAGTGAATCCTCCTTCTTTAACAACATAAAGAACGTTATTAACACGCCCTTGTAGTTCCTCTTTGTGTGAAATTAAGAACACATTTTTATTTGATTCTCTTCCCATCTTCTTAAGAACTGCCAATGCATTTTCAACACCAGTGGTATCCATGCCACTGTCTACCAGTTCGTCTATGCACATCAAATTCATTGGTTGGTTGAGACTTTCATATATGTCTCTAAATGCCCAACTCATACCAAGTATAAGTCTATTACGCTCTCCTCGGCTTAAATTATCAAAGTCCAAGTCTCTGCCATACTCCGTGATGTCAACAGATAAATCACTGTTAAATTTAACATCATGTGGTAAGCCTAACTTTTCTAAGTAATGCCCTAGTCTGTAATTCAAGTACTGTAAGTTTTGGTCAATAATTTTCTTTCTAATAAAACTGTCTTTGCTTGTTAACAGTTTGTGTAAAAACTCTTGATGCTCTTTTAGGCTAGTGTAGTCATTGATAAGTTCGTAACTAACCTCTTCGATGCCTGTCTGGCGTAGTTGGTCAACTTGTTCGACATACGGGTTTTCTTCTTTAATCTTTTCTTCGATTTGTTCTTGCAATGTATCTACATTATGTTTATGCTGTAAAGCATCTTCCATGTTGTTGTAAAAAGTAATTGGTGTTTCTGGAATATTGCCCAGCTGTTTAATACCGCTAGTAATATCTCTAATCTTGTCCACTAACTCAACGTTGTACCGTTGTTCTTCTTTAATTTCTTCTTCTAAGTCCGCTGTGTATTTTTCATGTGTGTCTAAATGTGCCGTACCTTGTTCGCATGTAGGACATACACCGGACTTTGCACTTTCTAAGTTAGCCTCCAACGTAACAAGTTTACTGTCACTACGATTCATCGACGTTGTTCGAGTCGACAAGTCTGTTTTAAGTGCAGTAAGTTTGTTTTGCTTTTCGTTTATGTCTATAATTTTTCTATGACTGTCTAGTTCTTCTTTAATATTAGTATGCTCTAATGTGTCCAAACTAGTTTGCAGTCCGTTTACTTTGTCTCCTTTATTCCTAGCCCATGCTTTGCTCCGGCTTTCGATATCCTTAATGCTAGACTCTACACGTTTATTAGCATTGGCAACTGCTTGTATACGCAATTCTTCTTCTTTGATATTGTCCTTGGTTTGCTTTAACAACTCTTTTAGCACATCTGCTTTGGCACTAATTTCAGTAATACCCAACAACTGCTCAATCATGTCTCGTTGGTCATTTGTTTTCATACTGAGGAACGGTTCGGTGTAAGTGTTTAATGCAATTAAATGCTTAAACATATTATGTGGGAATCCAATCACACGTTCGATATCTTTTTGTGTCTCACGCATGTCACCTTGTTGTTCATTGTCAGCCGATTCATTGCCGTCGATATAAAACTTTAGTACGTTAGGTCGCCTGCCACGCTCAATGCGATACTCTGTTCCTTTAATCTCAAAATCAACAGTGGTAATCATTCCTTTACCATTTGTTTTGTTAATAAGATTATCCTTTCTGATGTTTGTTAATGCTTCGCCATAAAGTGCATAACTGAGTGCATTAATAATTGTAGTCTTACCTGTACCGTTTCTACTACCATCGCCACCAAGGTCTAAGTTATGACCTAATACCAATGTTAACGAATCGGTGTCAAACGTTACTGCTTGTAAGTTGTTACCTACACTCATAAAGTTCTTTGCTGTTACATTTTTAATTTTAAGCAATTTCTATATCCCTGTAAATCTCAATTAATCTATTCGTGTCTACCAGTTGACTCTCAATTGTTTCTAATTGACTAATTACAATTTGGTCAACACTCTCAAAGTTAATTTCTTCTCCGTCAAAAACCTCATCTTCTTCTTTTACAACAATAAGTTGAAGTTCTCTAACATTATATTTTTCAGCAAATGTTTCTCTTAAGAAGTTTGCTTCTTCGTAACTGATAGCAACATCTAGTTTAATCCTAGCATGTGTTGTATCATCTAAAAATTTATCTGGTGCTTCGAGTAGTTCTCTAAGTCCCATAGTTACATACTTAGGACACTGATCCCAATTGACATACACAGGTTCTTTGTCCCATTCTAAGAACATAGCACCACGCTCGTTGTCTTGTGCATCAGCATAGTTGTGTGGAAATGCATTACCTATATAATGTATGTTACCTTTGTATTGACGTTTATGGAAGTGACCACTAAACACATATTCTGGATTAGACAAGTCAGATGCTTTTACACCACCATGGTCTGGCATTTCTACCATTGCATTCATTTTAAAGTACGGTAACTCAAAATGACCAAACATATACTTACAATCTAACTTGTTAAGTGTTTTGTGCTCGTCACCAACTAACCATGGAATGATAGCAACACCGTCTTCACAGAAGTGTTCATCTACCATTACAAAGTTTTCTAAGTCTCTAGCAAACTCTACACTGTTAAGGTCACGTTTTTCTCTGTAGTATAAATCGTGATTACCAGTAATAAAATAAACTTTACTAAAGTTGTCGTTTAACTTTTTAAGATCTTTAATTGTAGCATTCATAGTAGCAATATTAATACTTGCTCTGTGATGATGCCAATCGCCTAAGAAGATACAAGTCTCACAGTCTCGTGCTTTTGCTTCTTCTATAAACCAATCTACATAGTTGTGACAGTCTTTAAGATGCTGTCTACTGTTTTGTTTTAAGCCGTAATGTATATCTGTAAAACATGCGGCCCTTTCAAAAAGGTTTGCCATATGATTACCTACTTAGTTGTATTACCGGTATTTTCCAATTCAGCTTCTGCACTTTCTCTCATTTCTCTTAAAGAGTTTTCGTGTGCAATCTGTCTGCCGTAACTTGGTAAATGTCCTTGCTCAATTAAAATGTCGTCTCTGATTGTTTGGTTGCGTTTTTCTAAGTTTAACACTCTTGTGAAACTGTTATTAACCGTAGCAGTATAATATGCAAACGGGTTATCAGATTTTGCTTCGTTAAACTGCAAACCAATTTGTGCAAGTTGCACAAGTGCTTGTCCACGCATCTCATCAACATAAGTGTAACCTCTCCAGTTACCTCTCTGACTGTAACGCTCAACAAGTTTCATAAACATCTTGCCTAGTTCGTTTGTAATTGTACCGTGTGTACAACTGAAGTGTCCATTGTGTAGACCACCTACCCAATGACTTCTTACGACTTCCCTAGGATTTGCTCCAGCACTATCTAAAATATAATGCTTAAACGGTGGGAAGTTTACTTTTGCCTTTGTATCAGCAACTGTCTTTGTTGTTTTCTTCCTGCCTGGCTCTAGCGGTATATGATCGTAGCCCATAACTCTAAAAACTAAATTATCGACTGCTAAACTATCAGGTTCAACCGCAAATTCTTTTTGCTTAGGCTTCTTAACCCAATCGCCTTCTTTAACGGCTTTTTCGTATGCCGCCCTAGACATGCCATGTGCTTTGTTTATTTGAGCCTGTTTGATTGTTGTTTTGTTAATTTGTGTAACATCATCTAGGATAATGTCTTGCTGTATGTATTTGTCGTCAGTTACATAACAGTAACTAAGTTTACTTTTGTGAATTTCTTTTAAAATATCTTTATTGTTAAGATAATTTACTTTTCTGCCTGTCGTAGTCATTGTGTCTCCTCAAAACTATAATTCGTTTATATTGTATTATACATAGATTCTACTAGAAGTCAATGTTTATTCTAAAGGTTATTAGAATTAAAATACGTTTTTATTTATTATGATAAATAATAGCAGGAGAGATATTATGGCACCACCAACTACAATAAACGGCACGGATTCAGGACAAACACCCGGTCAAACTGCTGACGGCAGAAAAGATATCGGAAACTTTGACTGGCGAGCAAGAATACGACCAAAAAGAGGAGGCGAAGATCAAGCCTACGGCACAAAAAATCATAAGGGTGAAGATCAGAGCAGTATCCTAAGTCCTCTTAAAGAACGCGGTGGCATCGTGTACCCATATACTCCAAACGTATTTTTGCAAGGCTCGGTTGATTATGACGAACACAGTCAGCATGGTTCTAACTATCCGTTCTATACATACATTAACAGTAAGCCTGCAACACTTCCTGTACAAGGACAATTTACAGCAAACACACTAGAAGAAGCACAATACCTGTTGTCTATATTTCATTTTTTAAGAACTATAACAAAAGGTTACTATGGCGACTCAGCAGTAGAGCAAGGATACTATGGTACTCCGCCTCCTGTGATGATTTTTGAATACCTGGGTGCATTTGGCTTTAACAAAGTACCAGTTATTATTAGAAGTTTTAACATACAATTACCCGACGGAGTGGATTATGTACCAGTTGAGTACAATCACCCTACTATGGGCAATACAGTGACTTACATGCCTACTGAGACGGATATCATGATAGAAATGGTACCTCAGTATACGCAAAAGAAATTAAGAAGTAGATTTGATTTAAATGCATTCACAAGCGGTGCAGACTTTAATAAAGGATTTATCTAATGGCTAGTTTTCATGACAGCGACAGTTTCTTAAAAGGTGCACCAGTAACTAAGTTTTATTTGGATGTTAACACACTACCCAAAATCGCAGGGTCACCCGCTGATCAGCTCTATGCTATTGAAAGCAGGTTTGACAAAAGACCAGATCTTTTGTCTGATAACTTATTTGGTACCACTAAATTATGGTGGGTGTTTGCGTTAAGAAATCCAGATTTATTAGTAGACCCGCTTGAAGATTTTACTTCAGGATTAGAAATTTATATTCCTTCAACTACAGCAATAGACAGACTCAGATAATGGCAAAAACAAAAGATAAAAAAGCGGCAGTAGAAAACGTATACCTAGACGCAGTAATGGGAAATATACTTGACCATTATGAAAATACTAGTTACAACCTTAAACTGTATATGATAGGCGAAGAAGAATGGCTTCGAGGACAATATGCCGCTGAGCCTGGTCGTACAGTTGTACTTGCACAAACAGGTGTAACAGGTGTACAAATAGACAACTTGAATATAGAGATAGTTGGCTCTCCTAAAACAGGAAATGCATTAGCAGTTAACACATCCTTTCAATTATTTCAGCCCGGAGCGGCAGATTTATTAGATCAAATACAAGCCGCAAAGTTGGCTCTAGGTCACAAATATATGTGGGCAGATGTCCCGCTATTTTTAGCAATAGAATTCAAAGGTTACGAAGCAAGTGTTGAAGACGACATCGATGACCAAGGCAAACCAGTACAAAGTTTCGACGATGTGTTAAGCCCAATTGGGGGACCTTTCATTTATAAATTAGTTCTTGCAAAAGTTGGTATATCAATTGATAGTACGGGCAGTACTTACGATTTCGAGTGCCCAGTGGGATCACAGGTGGCTTATTCTGATGAATATTTTAAGTTGCCAAAGGATTTAAAAGTACAAGGTAACGACATTGAAGAACTAACAATTGACCTACAAGACCAACTAAAGAATTTTAGAGAAGAAAATTTAAAAGCAGAAGGCATACACGATGAGATTGTTTTTGATTTATCACAAGTCAAAGAGCAACTAGATTCACTTACCGTAACAAGAGCAGGTGCTAATGCGGCAGAAGAAGTAAATAGATTAATTAACTCACAAGAAAAGGGTGTTAAGACATTAGACGATTATAAAAAGGCACTTGAAGATGACCCAGAAAGTTTTGACGGGGGTGTTGAAGCTGGTACTACTATATTCGGAAACCAAAATATAAACATGAAAGAAGGCACAGACTTAAACCAGTTCTTTACAACACTGTTTGTGATGTGTGATTCGTTTTTAGACAAGTCGTCAAGAAAGAAAGTGTTTAACGATCCTGTTGTTAATGAGGATGGTTTCGATCTAGCACAAACATTTACTAAGTGGTATAAAATTGAGGCAAGTATATCGCATGAACTTGATGCCACTGGCGCCGCAGTATTTGACACTAAACGTAACAAATATCCTAAGAAGATAATCTTTAAACCTATAATTTATGATAAAGCAGATATGCCCGAAGCGGCGGCACAAGAAAATCTTAATAAAGATCAGACCACAAAACGTGTAAGAGAAATGAATATAAAGAAAGCATACAACTATCTTTACACAGGACTGAATGATCAAGTACTAAGTGCAGATATTTCATATGATGCTGGTCAATTATTACTTGCAGTACCTAATGGCGGAACAATGGGCGACATGTCTACGAATGCTAATAGCCCAACAATGAATCAAGATGCTACAACAGACTATGACGGCAAAGACAGAGATGCTGAAATTGCCGCGAAAGTTCAAGACCCGTCAGGTGTACTTGAGGCACTAAGCGACCCAAGTTTTTCTGATAGAGTTCAGACTGAATTGGGGTTAACAAGTAGCGAGTATGCAGATATAATGAAAGACGATGCTAGAAAAAATGATCTAGCAGAAACTATATTATATGTAAACAATCAAGGTTCAGATCCATTAGGCTATAGAAAAACACAACAAGGAAATGAAGACTTCCCTATAGAAGGAGGAGTTCCTAATCCACAAGCACAAAAATACAAACCTGAGGCAAGCGGATACTTATACGGTGCAGACTTGTTAGAATCATATGGCGGCTCTCAAACTGTTATAGGAGAACTATCCGGGGCTCAAGCACTACAACAACTTAAGAACAGTGCAAACAGAACTAAAGAAGACATAGACACGACACCTAGGTCAAAATATTCATACAGTAGAAGTATTGTAGCAACTTCAAACCAAACGAACGATGGTACAGCAAGTGCAACACTGTTTGGCTATATGTATCAAAACGTAAACGATGCTAGTATTCTAGTAGACCTAAATTTAAAAGTACGAGGAGATCCTTGGTACTTAGGAAAACCTATGACTTATGCAGAAGCAAGAGCTTTGCGTAATCCAGGAAATGTAGGCGCAGTAAAAGAAGAAAGCAAGTCCACAGATGAGTATGCTGTATTCGGCGGCAGTGATAACTACTTTTTATTTACAATGCAGACGCCACGTGTTAGAGATCCAAATTTGGACGATGAAGATGAGAACACTGGATATATGACACGACAAGGCACAGCATTTTTTATAAGTGGTGTATATGCAATATACGGGCTACAAGCCAGCTTTAGCGGAGGCTTATTTGAAATTGAAATGACTAAAGCACCTAAACAGACATCACTTAGTTTATCTAAGATAGACATCACAGGAAACTAGAATGGGTTACAAAGCAAACGAATATAAAGTAAACAGAAAGAATCCAGTAGAAAAATCTCGTGAAGAGGCAAACTTGGATCATGGTATCTACGTAGGTGAAGTAATTGTAAGGCCTAAAGATGAAAGCCACAGTGGTCGTATACCAGTATATATTCCTATGCTATCAAAAGACAGAAACGATCCAAGAGGATATTTTAACTGTTTTTGGAGCAGTCCTTTCGCAGGTACAACACCGAGTGCGGCAGTAGGCAAAAATAAATACAGTCACGGCGACACAATGAAAACCTACGGCATGTGGATGGTTCCACCTGATCCAGGCAATTTTGTGTTAGTAATATTCGGCGACGGCAAAAAGAAAAATCCAATTATAATCGGTTGTATGTTCCCTGATCAAATGCAGAACATGGTTCCCGGTAATCCTGCAGGCCCAACATTCGGTACTGAAGTACCATTGCCTGTAGCAGAGAAGAATAGAGGTGATGACAACAAAAGTCACGGAAAAAATGTACAACGTCCACTGAATCCGTTTATTGCTATTCCAATAATTAATCAAGGCTTGATAAATGATCCTATTAGAGGAACAACAACAAGTGGGGCAAGACGTGAAAGTCCCTCACAAGTATTTGGCTTCTTAACACCCGGACCAGAACAAGTAAACTTAGACACTGGCAAGCGAGACGGCACAAATAGACTTGGTGGCCATAGTTTTGTATTAGACGACAATGCAGGACAACGTCACATTAGAATGAGAACAGCAGGTGGCGGACAAATATTAATAGACGATACAAACGAGTTAGTTTATGTTATTAATAGTCCAGGCACAGCATGGGTAGAATTATCAGCTGATGGTAGCATACAAATATTCAGCGATGAAGATATAAACATGAGATCCACAAATAATATTAATATCAGAGCAGACCAAGAACTAAATTTAGATGCTGGTATTAGAGTAAACATAAATGCAGGACTAATGGAAGCCCAAGGCGACGAAGTAGATCCTAAGATGGAAGGTCCAATTGGTGGCGATGTTTACATACAATCAGGTAACAGCATTAATCAATTAACAAACTCAGCAATTAAGATGGAAACCAAAAAAGGCGGTAGTGTTATATCCACAAACTCCGCAGGTAAAACATTGTTGTACGGAGCCACTGGTATAGAAAGTTCCACACCGCAGAATAGTGTAATAAAGTCAGGCGGAGACACATTTGTAACATCAGGTGGTAGTGGTCATGTTGTGTCTGGAGGTCAAAGTTTTGTTAAAGGGTCGACAGTACACCTCAATGACGGTGGCTCAGGCGGCACAGCAGAAGCGCCAACTCCAGTGACACCACTAGCAGTAAATATATTCCATGACGAGCCTATGAGTATTCCTGTTGTGGACTATGAAGCAACAAACGTTGATACTAGAAATCCACTACCAGGTGGCGGATTAAGACAAACAGACCCAAGTTTGCCAGCATCAATACCACAAGGTACAGAAAGTAATTTCAGTGACCCTAGAGGCAAAAAGATAAAAGTTGCTTCAACAACCACAATGATCACAACCAGAGAACCTTGGTTCGGTCACAAGACTGCAGACACACGAGTTCAATCTGCAAGTAGTTTCGAAGCTGTTAACTCAGACGGATTTACAGCAGGATCATATCCTCCGGGCACAAGTGACTACGGTCGAATAGGACCAGACACTATTGTTAATCCAGACGGCACTGTTGACTTAGGCGTAGGCTATGACGGAGTTAAAGGCCCGGCTTTGCAAGATTATCTCACAGATAAACATGCCACTAATGACCAACCTTCGCCTAGTGGTGGTATACAGTTTGTAGATGCAGGACAAATACGTTCTATGGTACCAGATTACAAAGAAGCACCATTGCTTAAAAGCGATACACTTTCGGGCTCTGCCTTAGCGTCAGAACTTGTGGCAACCGGCGGCTTACAAGGATGTTCAGATGCACTTGCTAGTGCCACATTACCTTCATTGACGGAAACAAGTATGGTCGATGAGAACGGTAACTTCCCAAACAAAGATATAACAGCAATAGGGTATAAGCATGTTATAGGCGATGCCGAAAAACAAGCAGGCACAATAATGTTCGGTGATGGCAAAAACTTTGATCCAACATCAGCAACAACAATAATCGACACCGGGAAGTCGAAGATATCGGCGGCCGACATATCAGCAATTATCAAAGACGCAGGCCCGGGACAAAACTTAACATCGCAAGGAATCTATAATGCAAGTGATATAAGCAACAATTTCAAAGCAGGTGATTCCGCATACGCTATTATTCCAGAAAGTGGTGGATACAAGGAACCTATATTCATAAACCAAACAGCGGCTGGCATGAGTAAAGAAGCAAGTAAACAATTACTGAATAATGATTTAAAACAATCGGCTCTATACGCATTCAATCGTGCTAAGTCACCGATGTCTGTACAGCAAGGTATGGCATTAACGATATTAACACAACGGCTTGGTCCAAGCAGATTTGATCAGTCGTCAGTATTAAAGTCTATTCAAGCCGGACAGTATGACCAAATTGCTAGAAATATCAGAATGACAAGTGAAGCAGGTAATAAAACTATATACCAAAGTCAAGGCACTGCTTTAAGTAAATTATGGTCATCGCCAGACTCGATGCGTCCAGACATATTAACGATAATGAAAGGTGGTAGTTCTCACTGGGACGAGATTAGTCGAAAAATATACTTGTTGCACAAAATCCAAAAAGGTTTTTAAGCTCTTACTTTTTGTAAATCTGCTATTTTAACGTATGCTCTGTATTTTTGTTCTTGCTCATCTGCGATATTTTGTTTGAGCATTTTGATATGTTCTTTAAGTGCGTTACACTCTTCATTTTTTTCAACAAGCATAATTCTTAGTTCTTCTTCAAGTGTATTATTCAGTGAAGTATTCTGTGCCACTAGTGTCTCCAAATATGTGTTGCTTAATTATATTTATAGTGTCGAATGACAAAAGCACTTCATTGTGGCTCAAAGGAAGCTCAATTGATTTTGCGTAAATAAACTTGCTGGGAAGTTTTTTCTGCGTCTCAACTGTGAGCAGTCCATCGTTATGTTGACTGCCTAAACCAGCAAGATCATTTGCAGAACCGTTTGAACCTGTTGTTATGATATTAGCAACAGGAATGCTTAACTGTATTTTCTGAATATCTTGTAAAAACATGCTATTGGGTTTGACATTAGAAAACAACTTACTTTGCCTAAACACCATTGAGATCCAACGTGCTGTATGACTTCCTCCCCATGGGGCACTCATGGTCACCATGGTCAAAACTCGTTTTGTTTTATCTGCTAACAGTGTGGACAACAAGCAACCATAACTGTGTGCTATGATATGGTAATGCTCTTCACCGAACGTGTCGTTAACTTCTTTATCAAAGCGTTCTAGTATATCATCAGGATTTTCCTGAACTGCATACTCTAGGGTTAATAGATTACACTCGGGTAGGAATACTTGAAGATAATTTACACTTAGTCCGCTTTGACCTGATCCGTGTACAAATACTACATTAGGCAATTTTGGCATCTAATATCAGTCTCTCCATATGACGCAACTCTTTTGGAACCGAGTGCTTCGACTGACCAACCATGTTTACCATCTCAAAAAGTATATATTTCTTTTCATGGTAATCGTATATACCCACTGAGTGTACACGTCTGTTATCAAAATGCATCATCTTTCTGAACCTAGGGCCGTAGCCAGTAGTCCACTTGTAGCCATTACTTGCAATAGCCTTATTTGCCTTATCGGCAAGCTCAACAATGCTGTTAAATTTGTCTAAAACGTTTTTCATTAACTGTCCTATATTTCGTAGTGAAAAAAATTACATAAAAAGTTTTATGCTTCAGTATTATGTATTCTATTATACCCAAAGTCAACCTTTTTTTTGGTGCCTTTTTAGGCTGTATTAAAACTAGTTTTAACTAAGTGTGATAAATATTGATATGGCAAACATATATAAAGGCTTTAGTACAATAGGAAAAATTAGACCTCCTTACACCGTTACTAATGGTGAAGCAGTGAAGATTGACCTTTTGAACGAATTGTACACTAGACGAGGCGAGAGAGTAATGCGTCCTAAGTTTGGTACTACTATTTATGATATTATTATGAATCCTTTAGATTCATATGTAGAGCAAGAAGTTAAAGACGAAGTTATAAGAATATGCACTAAAGATCCGAGGATCAATGTTCAATCAATTTTTACTACAGTGCTTGATCATACAATTAGAGTGCAAGTTCAATTAACTCTTAAGCCTTTTCTAGATGAAGAAACCCTGCTTGTGGAATACACACAGGATAGCAGAGAGATTTAAACATGGCAACTAGCAACAGACAAAACAACTTATTTGCGGCGGAAGATTGGGACATAGCCTACAAGGCATATAGTAATGTAAACTTCCAAGCATACGATTTTGAAACTATTCGCACCGCAATGATAGAATATATCAGAACTAATTTCCCTGAAAACTTCAACGATTATATCGAAAGTTCAGAGTTTATTGCTATTATAGAATTACTTGCATACTTGGCTCAAAGTATTGCATTTAGAATGGATGTTAATACAAGAGAGAACTTTTTAGAAACAGCAGAGAGAAAAGATTCTGTTTACAAACTTGCAAGACAGTTAGGATATAATCCTAAAAGAAATATTTCCGCAAGTGGCTTACTAAAAGTTGTAAGTGTTAGCACCACACAGCCATTAACGGATAGTGCAGGCACACAAATAGGTAACAGAGCTGTTACTTGGAATGATGCTAACAATCCTGACAGTTACGAGCAGTTCATTACAATAATGAACAATGCCTTTGGCAATGTAAATAGATTCAGTAAGCCAGTTAAAACTGGTTCTATTAACGATATTATTACCGACTTATATGAAATTAACACTCAAATAAATGCGCCATTTGTTTACAAGTTTAAAAAGAGTATAAACGGTGTAAGTAGGGATTTTGAAATTGTAAATGCAGATTTCGAAGATAATAACTTTTTCTTCGAAAAGCATCCTGACCCTGCAGACAACTTTGGTATAATCCATCGAAATGACGGGATGGGACTTTCTAGTGCAAATAACGGATTCTTCTTGATGTTCAAACAAGGAGTATTGCAAACAGAGAGTTACGATTTTGAAACTCCAGAAGAAAACAGATCGCAAACAATTGCGGTTGACGGTATTAATGAACATGATGTATTTTTTCAACAAGTAAGTACAATCGGTGGTGTTTTGTCCAAGTGGAAAAAGATTCCTAACACAGTTGGGCAAACACTTCAGTACAATACTTTAGCAAAAAACTCGCCTAACTTATATGCTGTCCAAAACTTAGGCACAGGCGGTATTAAATTACAGTTTGCTGATGGTAACTTTGCAAATGTTCCAGTAGGAAACTATAGAGCATTTTATAGAGCAAGTGCCGACGAAAGGTATAGCATACAGCCAGATGATATTGGCAACGTTTCAACTGATATTACTTATGAGACACCTACTGGTGAAAAATATGTGTTAACTATTACTGCTAGACTACAAACTAGTATTAATAATGCATTACCTTCAGAAACATTAGCAGGCATAAAAGAAAGAGCACCACAGGCATACTATGCCCAAGACAGAATGGTGTCAGCACAAGATTATCAAGTGTTACCTTTAGCAAAAAGTAATAACATTAGAAAACTAAAAGTTACTAATAAAACACATGCTGGACATAGTAGGTATATCGATATTACTGATCCTACTAGCACATTCCAGACAACAACAACTATTGCTGAAGATGGAGCATTATACAAAGAAGATTCTCCACAGAGCTATTCATTTATCATTGATGGCAACAATACAGCATCCGAACAAATTGAAAAAGTGTTCACAACTTATTTGAAGAATTTGGAATTAAGAGATTTTATTTACAGTGATTTCAGAAATAAGTGGATCGAAACACAACCAAATAAATTTAAGTTAGATCAGTACGGTATAGTATGGAAGACTTTGCCTAAGACAACTGAAAACGATACAGGGTACATGACAGAAACATTTACGACCAGTGGTACAATAAGTGATGTAAATATTTCCAAAGTAGCCTTGGCGCTTATACAACCAGGGCACATGATAAAATTTGTAGACCCTGACGATATTACGAAATATAAATGGGTTAAAATTGTTTCTGTTAGAGATAACGGCAGACGTGTTAGCTCTAGTACTACAGCAAACGGTCCATTCGCATTAAGCGAAAATGTAAGAGACGGTTGGACTGGAAAGGAAATTATTACTACATTGAGAAGTAAGTTCTACGAAGTTGAAGCAACAAGAATTGCTACAGCAATTGGCCAAAAACAATCATTTGGCATTGGATACAATGCTACAAGTGATACGTTTTATGTTATCAATAACAACGACATTGATTTGAACAGAACATTTGACATAGGTAACGCAGAAGACACTTCAGGCAACAACAGAGATAGAAGTTGGATTATGAAGTTTTCATATGAGCCAATTGACACATTGTCGTTTAGATATAATGTGGAACTAAGAGGTACTAAATACATATTCGAAAGTTACGAAGATTGCAGATTCTACAACATAAATCAAAACAGAATTGTAGACAGTTTTACAGGTAGAGCAAAATACGACACATTAGAACTAACCACTCTTAACAGCCAAGGTCAAACACAAGAAGGCTTTGAATGGAGAGATACTACATCGCCTACACCAGACTATATTGGCGATAAATGGTATTCAACTAAAGACGGTGTTAACTTTAATGATATTCCATTAAAATCCAGAAGCGTAAATTACAGTCAGGTTGAGTTTACATTGAACTCGAACTTTGGTATATTCAAAAATGGTGATTCTAGCGGTAATACTTTTGTACACAACCTAACTATACCGTTAGGCTCTAACTTCGATACATCAGATTTAACAAGTAACATCAATGTTACTATTGCAAACAACACAGGTGTTGTACACTCACTGCCGAGCAAGTTAGACATAGACTTTAATAGTACAACATTTGGATTTCCAATATTAAATGCTAGTGGTAACATTGCGTATAAACGTGACTCTGCATTATTTGAGTCCAATATAGAATCAAATGCCGGCGGCGGACACATTTATGTTTCTAACGCAAATGTTTCTACACAGTCAGGAACATTAACAATAACTAATTTTAATACTACAAGGCACTATGCAATTGACAGTTCTGGTTTGTCAAGTAAAGATCTTATTAACGTAGACTATGTGAGATCAAAAGATAGACTGGAATCCCCTATTGTGTGGAGTGCTGTTAAAAACTTTATATATCCAGATGGACATACCGATGCAAGAAAAGTACAAGTAACTCCTTTTAATTCCACTAACGATGATAGTCCTGATAACCCTATTCAATTCGAAGAGTTTGTTGGGCCAAGCGATATTGTTATTTTTGAAGACTTTGATAGTTTCGACGGTTACACATATACGAAGCCTGTTAAGACAGGTATATTGGACTTACGCAGAGAACCAGGTGTAAACTTTAGTGCAACAAGAGATAAAATTGCAGGTAATTCTACTGGTAGTGCATTGAATTTAACAGGCACATATTATAACCTAGCAGACTATGATATTATTTTAGTTAAGACAAAGGCCATTGTGGATACATTTAATAATACACAAGGTAAATTACATAACAAAAAAGTTTATGCAAAAGATACAGGCAAAATTTACTTGTTATCTTACAGCAGTACGAATCTCGATGTAGTCAACAACTACGAAAGCTCAAAACACAGAGCTAAGATTGGTAAAAGTTTTACTCAAGATACAAATAATTCTACACAAGAGAGTGTAGTATTTAAATGGAACCACATAGCAAATAACGATATGCGAATAGATCCTAGTATTAGTAATGTACACGAATTTTTCGTGCTAACAGACAACTACTATGACCAAGTACTTTCGTATGTTAATGTTCCAGGAACAGCATGGCCCGAAGAGCCATCCACATTAGAACTTGAAACAGAGTTCCAAAATTTACAAACTTACAAAGCGGCTAGTGATCAAATTTTATTCAAAAGTGGCAGATTTAAGTTATTATTCGGTAACGATGCGTTAGCAGAGTTACAAGCAAGATTCAAGGTAGTAAGATTACCTGGTACCTCGTTAAGTGACAACGAGATTAAAACCAAAATTGCTACTGCTATTACTAAATATTTCAGTATAGATAATTGGGAATTTGGCGATACATTCTACTTCACAGAATTGAGTAGTTACATACATCAACAAGTAGGTAACTCAATTGGTAGTATTGTTATTGTGCCCAAGAAAACATCAGGCGTATTTGGAGATTTATTTCAAGTGAAAAGCGACAGTGACGAGTTATTTTTAAGTACAGCATCTGTCGACGACATTGACATAGTTGACAAAATTACTAAAGACAATATTAAACCTGCAAGTGGTACTCCAACATTTACTGCATATGAAAATCCAGAAAGTGAAATTGGCCCATTCGCAATCAACGGTTACTATCCGTTGTACCCAACTAAAGAAGCATCAGACTTTGTGGGTAACGGAACATCTCATACACATGATTTCTTTGGAAAGACATTTTTTATGCCTAACGGCATTACAACGTACATGGGCAACTATGTAGCAGAAGAAGGTACGAATACAGCAACTACCACACAGGACAATGTAATCAATAATCAGATTTCAGGTACTAGTGCAAGTAGTTCAGGCAATAACTCAAGCGACTCAAGTGGATATTAATAAACATGGCTGATAAAAAATATACAAAACTTCCGGTAATTCACCAGACTCCTGTAATAAAGAATTTTTTCGATACTACAGTAGAGCAACTTTTTAGTAAAGCAAACGTTGAGTCAATGTCTGCTTATGTGGGCAGGCGCGAAGAAGACTTATTAGATGCAAGAGATACATATATTTTGCAACCAACTGCTGACAGAGATAAATTTAGTTTAGAACCAGCAGTAAGCTCAATTGACCAAACAACAGGTAAAAGTACAAATATCATGTTCTATGAGGACTATATTAATGTACTTAAAAGTTATGGTGTTAATACACTAAATCAAAATAGTATCTTTGATACCGAAGCGTATACGTTCTTACCACCAATAAGTATTGATAAATTCATTAACTACCAAGAGTATTTTTGGAGCCCAAACGGTCCAACACCAGTTATTGTAGAAGGTACAGATACAAACCCTGTAAACATTGAAAAAGATATTGTAGGTAAAAAGTCATTTACAACACCGAGCGGAGTTGAGTTTAAAACAGGAATGGTTGTTACCTTTTCTGGAAACTATGTTATACCAAATAGATTTAAGAACGAAAAACGATTTATTGTAGAAGGCGTAGGCGAAGGTATTATACTACACGACAAAGAACAAAACTTTGCAACTGTGTTCAGTACTGAAGATTATATACCGTATGACCAAACTATAATTGATAGTGATGACGACCTCGTTGCAACTGTACCAGACGGCACAACAGAATTTAACAGTGGTGGTTTAGCCGGTGTTGAAAGTTATGTTTCAACCGCAGGACAAAATAATTGGCCAACCCCGGACTATACATTTGACCAAACAGACCCAGATACAGGCATTGCACTGTGGGGCGGTTATGTTGCACCTTTAGGCACACAACTTGTATATACTGTAGGCGGAGAAGGCGCTTTTGATGTTGAGCCTTTTGACAGTGACAACACTCAAGAAAATCCCGACTATATTATTATGGAGCGTGGAGCAACTGATAACAATGTGTGGAGTAGAATTAACTTTTGGCATCATAAGAATAATTTCTTAGATGTCGGAGATCAATTACCTCCAAAAGCCAAACGTGCAGTAAGACCTATTATAGAATTTGAAAGAAATATCGAATTGTACAATTTTGGTACTACAGGTAAATTTGCAGTAGATATCAGTACTGAAGGTTATCTGCAATCCGAAGTAGTCGGACGTCCAACAGGAGCGTCAATTGATTCAGTAACACTACAACCCGGTAATACAGTACTACTTGCAAGTGACAGTGCGTCTGTTTCCCAACATGCATACGTTATTAATGATGACGGTTCAGGCAATGTAGCATTATCTAGACTGGCAGACGAAAGTAGCCCTGCAGGATTATTAGATGGTGATGTAGGTTTTATACCTTACGTTGCACAAAAAGGTGATGTAATAACAATTAAGTTTGGTGCTAGGTATCAGGGCATAGAATACCACTGGTCAGGCACTGACTGGGTAGCAGGACAACAAAAGACAAAAATTAATACACCAATTGAATTTGTTATGTACGACAGTAACAAAGTTAGACTTGACGATGATGCAGTGTACCCTAACAGTACATTTACAGGTAATAATATCTTCGGGTATACACCCGCGAAAGTAAATACTACAGAAGATACTGTTTTAGGATTTCCGTTAGAGTATAAAAACTTTAATAACTTTAGTGAAATATCCTTTACAAACCATATAGATGATTATTTTGAATCGTATGTTCCTTTTGGCGGAACAACTAAGTCTCAAATTAAAGGCTACATATATTATAAGAGAAATAATAAGGATGTAACATACGATACGGCATGGAGACCATTAGAAGACAAACTACAGCAACGTGTAGAAGACAGGTATGTCATAAGCGATAGTGATTTCGAAACCTCTAGAAGATTGTACCATATATCAGCAGTACCTACAAACTCAGATAGTGATATTGCAGGCTTAGTAGAAAAAAGTATTAGAGTGTATGTTAACGGTATTAGAACAGAACTGTTCTCATACGACAGTGAACAAATTGCTATTAAATTTAGCAGTTTTACATTTAGCAAATTTGATATAATTGATATATTTACTGAAACAAAAACTGGTTACTTTATTAATGCAAATACAGATGGCAGATATCACGTTCCAGGCAGTTGGCATTCGAACTTAGATAATGCTGATATTCTTTCTATATCACAGCCCGAATATTTAGAGCATTTTAAAAACTTATTAGAGCTCCAAGAAGATGCAAAAGGTGATTCTCTAGGTGCAAACAACTCTGCAGACATAAAAACAGAATTAAAATATGCAGACAAGATTTTACAAACTGACGATGATTTAAGGTTGTCAGCATTCTTATTCAGCAACGATAAATTTAATATCAAAGACAGTATGGATTTTGTTGCTGAAGAATACGTCAAATATAAAAACAGATTAAAGAAAGAGATTGTTAACTTTGTAAATGGCAATGATTACAGTGCTATGTCCTACGGCGACATGCTAGAGTTAGTAATAGAAAATGTTATAGCATATAACCAAGGTAAGAATGTATTTGATGATACATTCATGATAGCATTCGGTGACAAATATATCGAAGAGAAGATTGTTATTAATAATGTGCTAACAAAAGAATACACTTGTTCGCACTACTTAGATTTATTAAAAATTGACAACACAGTTTATGTATACGAATCAGACGGTGTTACACCTGACAAACTGTTGTGTGCTGATATCGACTATGCTGTAAGTTCTAGCAATGGCGTTGTTACAATTACATTTACAACCAATTACACGCCAACACTAGGCAACACCATTAACGTTAGGCTATATGATGCTAACAGAGAAAGTGCCCAAGTACCTTCAACACCTAGTGCATTGGGAATGTACCCTATCACATATCCAGAGATTATCACTGATACATCATTTGTTAGTCCTATAAAGATGGTAGTAGGACACGATGGTAGTAAGTCTGTTGCACTAGATGATGTACACGACTTTATATTGTTAGAATTTGAGAAAAGAATTTACAATGCCACACTACAACAGTTTAGGAATTCTGATAGTTTACCTGACTTAAATGTTACAGACATTAGACCAGGCAGATTTAGAACAACAGGTAGAAACAGAGACGAATTTTATGCATTGTTACGTTCTAACTTTAACAACTATATCACAAGAAACAACGTAGATTTTGTTAAGAATGAATTCTACAGAGAAGACGACTTATGGACTTGGAATTACAATGCCGGCACGCCTAAGCCTGCTTACTGGAGAGGAATATTCGAATCATGTTATGACACAGAACGCCCTCATACACATCCGTGGGAAATGCTAGGATTTACTAGAAAGCCTACATGGTGGGAAACAACATACGGCACAGATTATAGTTCGACTAATGTTAATTTATGGGCTGACTTGGAACAAGGTATTATTAGGCAAGGTAACAGAGAAAATGTAACTAACAATAGATACAAAGAAAATAATCCGTACAGACGTATCGGATTAGCATATGAGCTACCTGTTAATGCAAGTGGCGAGTTGATTGCACCTGCTAATATTATTAGCACAACAGCAACAACAAAATCAACTAGTTGGACGTCAACCACAAGTGGTACTTCGGGTGCCGATGCAGATACAATTTTAAATGTTGACGGGTTAAGTGTGTGGGAAGTAGGCACGGTGATGAACATAACAACACACAATGTTATGAATCATCCAGTAGGCAACTTTCCTACGTCAGATAATGCTAATACAATAGAAGATAAATCTTATTCGTACACAATAGAATCGTTTGTAGGACGAGTAGATCCTAGTAGTTTAGGAACAAGTTATGCAAACGCAACTTCAACTAGCAACACTGCAATTGGTCTAGCAACTAACGGTGCATTAATTACTAATGCTAACTCAGGTATAGCACACAGCGATAGCACTAACTTTACTTACAACAACATGTATAGAAATGAAGTTAGCAGAGATACAGCCGGCGGCGCACCTGACAACAACGGCACTTACGGATATATTCAACCTAGCCCACAAGCAGTTGGATTAGACAACTGGAATACAACTGCTCATTCACCTATAGTAGGTTGGGCATTTGATGGTTTCCCAATTTACGGACCATATGGATACTCAGACAGAGCAAATGCTTCGAGTAGCATTAAAAGAATAGAAAGTAGTTACAGTTTAAAAACAACAACGAGATCGACAATAGGCGGCTTGCCTACAGGAGAGTTTGTAGAAGACTACGAGTATAGTTCTTCAACTGGTGATCTTGATGCATACAATGGCCGTCACGGCATAACTCCTGAATTCCCTGCAGGCACATATTACTATGTTGCAACTGTGGATGCTGACAGTAACCCAGCATATCCATACACAACAGGACCAAGTTTTGCATCAACACCGAGAACTGTTAGTACAAATAATAACGGTACTGCTACTACCCAGGATCAGTCTCTTGCAACGTTTACTGTTTTAAGTACATTAGGTACAACATACTCAGTAAACACAGAACTTACAAATAAAAATTGGAAATTTGGAGACAATGCTCCTGTAGAAAATGCATGGAGAATCTCAGAAGGTTATCCATTTGCGGTTATGCAGGCGCTATTATTAGCACAGCCTGGTAAGTTTGCCAGTGTGTTCTCCGATCCGAGAAAACCGTTTAGAGGACTTGCTAACTCTAAGCAGTTATTAGATAGAGATACAAAGAGAAGAATTAAAACTAAATTAGTAGATATACACGGCGAAGTTAATGCGTCTGAGCAAACAGTTTATACTGTGGGCTTTACCCAGTTCATCCATGCATTTATGAAATTCCAAGGTCTTAACACAACAGCAGAATTTGTTAAACCTTACAGATCAATTATAAGCAAACTTGGTCATAAATTTGCTGGCTACATAGACAAAGATACTATGACAGTGTTCAGTGATAGTTACAGTTCAACTGGTAACAGTTCAAGTTTAATATTGCCCCAAGAAGATATTGAAGTAGATGTGCATGTAGGACCTTACAGCACAACAAATGACTTTACTGGTGTATTAATTACTTACACAACTGACGGCAAGTACAAGATAGACGGCTATAATTCAGTAAAACGCTTCTTTGAAATAGAAGAAAGTAACACTAGTGGTCCAGCAACAGAAGTTACTGTTGGCGGAGAACCTGTTGAATTTGCAAATTATAGCAACGGTACAAACTATCAAATAGGCTCAATAGTAAAATCAGGCTATAACTTTTATAGGTCAAAAGAGTTTGCTTCTGCAGGCAGTGTTGTAACAGACACAGCAGTTTGGCAGAGACTACCTTCATTGCCAATGACTGGCGCCGCTGAAGCAACATTATACTTAACAGGCACAGGTACAATTAAGAAAGTGGAATATGGCACAGTACTTGATACAGTTAACGAAGTATTTGATTTCTTAAATAGTTTAGGCAGAAAGCAAGAAGCAATGGGTTTCGACTTCGGCGAGTTTAACGGAGATATCAATGACGTTAATAACTGGCTATACAGCGGAAGGCAATTCCTGTTCTGGAGCATAGGCAAATGGGCCGCAGGTAACACATTAAGTTTAAGTCCATTAGCGTCTGGGGTCAAGTTTACAGCACCAATTGGTAGAGTAAGTAAAATTATTGATGTTGACCAAAGTCAGTACAGCATATTGGATCAAGAAGGTAGATCAATTAAAACTTCCGAGTGCGAGATTATTAGAGATACGAATAAGATTACTATTAATCCACCTGAAGGAAAACAGATTTACGGTGTAATATTATACACAAATGAAATTGAACATGCAATGGTATTATCAAATAAAACTATATTTGGTGATACAATATTTGACAACGTTTTAAGTCAAAGACAACGTAGAATAAAAATTAAAGGTAAACGTACTGCTAATTGGAACGGCACATTAACAGCAGATGGCTATATTATCACAGACAACGGCTTAAAGCCAAACTTTGATACACTTGCAGGCGACATGGGCAAATATAATGAGATTGGACATGTACCAGTTGAGAAACAACTATACGAAGCAAGTAGAAGACAGTACGGTTATGAAGAAAGAAAATATTTAAGAGAATTTGAACTTACGCAAGATGACCAGTATGATTTTTATTCTGGAATGATTAGAAGTAAAGGTACTAAGAACAGTATCGAAGTATTACTTAACAGCGACAAAGTTCTTGTTCCTGGTAGTGTTGCAATTTATGACGAATGGGCTCTTAAAGCGGGCGACTTCGGTGACATAGAAAACTACCAAACAATAGATTTAAAAATTGCAGAGAGTGAAATAACAAACGAAAGACAACTTATACAAGTTGCTTACCCAGAAGACATTGTTAGTAAAGTTAACGAAGTGGAAGTGCTTGATAGAACAACTAAATTCTATCAAAGACCATTCTTAGAAATTGAACCACCTCCTGCGGACATTCCAGGAAGTTTTGAATATGGCGGCGGCACAACTGCTAAAGCCACAGTTAACATCGGAACAGATGGAAGAATATTTGATGTTACTGTAGATGAACCAGGATACGGATATACTATTAATCCTAGTGTAACAGTAGTTGCGGCACAGTTGTTTACAGCAAATATTACTACATCATTCTTGAAGCCATATGCTGTTTCTACAAGCAACATAACAGTTGCAGATTTAACTTCGGCTGGTAATATTTTAATCACAGATCATTTTAGTTCTAATGTAAACACTGTTATTGATCTAAGCTCAGTTACTACTGTAGAAGATGTTGCTAACGCAATTAATTCAACAAACGATATTAGTGCAAATATTTCAGCAACGTTTACTAGAACAGCAGGTACAGGCATTGAAGAATTCTTCTTAACAATTAAGGGCAATGACTTTACACTAGCAGAGCAAGGTGCAGGCAGTACGTTAGAAAGCACATTAAACTTACCTGCAAAGCGATACCAGCCAAGACAACGTTACAGTTTCGAAACTGCAAACAGCACAACGTTTAGTGACATTATTGTTTCTGTTGACGGTGCAACTACAACAGGTAATATTGTAGGTACTCCGCCTGGCTCGCATGATTGGGAATTTGACGAAGGTAGCAGAACAACAATTGTTACTAACGCATTATTATCCGGTAATATTTCACAGAGCTTTACGTTTACACCAGTAAGTGTTAGTGACGGTATAACAACAACAGATGAAATAGCCGCAGACAATTTACAAATTATTAACGGCAGTTATCCGCATGTCGATGTAGAAATCAACGGTATTAAACTACCAGAAACTAGCGAAGAAGCATTATACACAATTACTAGTGATGTTTCCTCAGGAGAATCTACTATAACATTCCTAGACTGTGGCGCTATTCCTGGTTCACCTATACAGCCTAATTCAACTATAGAAATTATTGAACGTGGCACAATTGACTTGGAAGATTCATACCAAGGTGACTTACCTGGTTCATCGTTGAACATTAAGGTATTTGCCAACGATGCATTAGCGGCTAAGTTAACGCAGATAAGAACATTTGAAATTTATCCAGATTCAAAAGATGATGCAACAATATTAATTGATGTCGATGATCCTCTAAGATTGACAGTAAGACCTACTGACATGGCGGAGAAAGGCTTATGGCCTATGACATCAAGTGTTAGTTATGTAGGCATGGTAGACAGCAAGTATGCGCCTTTACCTAACTCAGGATATGTATCCAAGTATAATGTACAGTACCAAGCATTTGACATTTATGATTTTGAAAACTTATTTGATATTACTAAAATTACTAGAACAAACAAATTGCCAAAAGTAAACGATACGGTTCACTTTGCAAAAGGCGAGCACGAAGAATTTGAAGTTTATAAACTCACAGACACTGGCGCAACTATTTCGTATGTAGAATACGACAACACTGTTGGAACATCGTTCCTTTGGGCAGATGTTAAGTTGTCCGATATTATACTAGACAACAATGATAATGCTAATACAAGCACAGAGTATGACCACACTAAGTGGTTTGATCAGGTATTAGCACTTAAAGGCGACAACGTTATATCGGACGCATACAAAGACTTAGTATCCTTTGACGGCAACCCAATATATGTAACAGAACAAGCAGAAGTTGACCATCCTGTAACAAGATTTGTAAGCGAAGAAAAAGTTGCTGAACAATCTGTTGAGATGGGCAATATCGAATATACAATTCCAGCAGTTAATTCAATTCTCGAGATTAGACCACAACTAAGTGGTAATATTATAAGTGCTGAACCAGTTGCATTACAACATGCATACCAGTTTGCTAGAGCAACAGTACCTACAACAACAGACATAACAATCTTTAGAAGTGTAGATGCTGTCCCCGACATGAGAATTGTTAACAACCAGTTAACGTTCACAATTAATAATGGTGCAACAGACGGAGTTGCAATTGGACATTATTTAAAGTTTAACGACAACAGCGGTTCAAATTTAAATGGAAACATATTCCAAGTTGCAAATCTAACAGGCGCTGGCGATGTACAATTATATGCTAACACAACAGTATTAGGCGGAATGACTAACACAGTGCCTAAAGCAAACATTAGTTTTATAAACTTTGGTAAAAACAAAACAGGCAATACAAGTATTGATTATGATGTACAAATGTATTCACCTGGACACGATTTTAGAACAGGCACAGAGATTGTGTTTGATGTTGATAACCTAGGTGGTAGTGCAGGCGAAGTATTCACTGTTAACGCAACTACTAACGACACATTTACAGTTGGATCTAGGCTATATGGCACTAATTCATCATTGAATGTAATCACAGACAGTGCAAATGTTTCATTAGCAAAAACAACATTAAAGATTACAGCAGTTCCAAACAGCATTTCAACTATGGGTCATAGTTACGAAGAAATATCAGACGCTTTAGTTAACGGCATAACAGTTAGATTCAAAGATGCTTCGGGTACTGAATTAGCAGGCAACAGTTTTGCTCCAAAGAATATCAGAGGAGAGCGAGTTCTTAATAAAGATCTTATAACAGACAGTGTAGGTAAATTAGGAAATGTATCTGTACCTTTACAAGGCACTGTTGAAAATAGTGTTATAAGCGGCACAATAGTAGATGTAACAACACCTGAACTAATTGAACCGGGCATGTATTTGTTCCATGAAAGTATAGCAGATCCAGTAGAGGTTATGAGTGTTAATTTCGATTTTGACAACGAAGGATCCGAGCCTGCAAGGTTTATTGAAAGTGCTAACGCAACAAACAACACACTTACATTATCGAGTACATCAAATATTCGTGTAGGCGACTTTATTACACTAACAGGTGTAATAGATGCCGAAGAGGACACTGTAACAGTAGCAAGTATATCAGGAAGAGACATAACGTTGTCACAGGGCATTACATCAGTTACAACGGTGGGTATAACACCAGAGGGAGAACCTTATAATATTTTATGGGACGAAACACAATTTGATTATTACGATATTACTCTAGCTGACGGCAGAGTGATTAATAATAACGATACGTTGAAGTTTAGGCATAAAGGCGATGGACAAGTTGCTAATGTTACAGTTAAGAACACAGTAACATTATCATCGAACGACACAATAGAATTTGCAAAAGCAATTCGCGAGATAGTTCCAGGTACTCCTGCGGAGACTGTAGATCTTGTTGTATTCGATATTGAACTTGATACCTACACAGGCGGTAACTTAGACGAAACAAACTTATCGTTCACAATCAACGAAGCAACAAAAATTACAACAGATGCAGATCTATCCACACTTGAAAATTTAGGTTATGTGAAAATTAATAAAATGTCGCCTGAACTTATTATACAAAAAATAAGAAAGCTCGACACTACAACAAATAGTTTTGTTATACTGGATACAATGTTAGCACCTATAGAAGATGAATTTACTGTGGCACGTGATGTTACAGCAAACACATCTATAAGCGTAGTAGGTACTACTAATAGACTAGTTATTGGAATGAATGTTAGCGGCACAGGTGTTCCAGCAAATACAAAAGTTGAGTCCGTATCCGACAACGAAACAGATATTACATTAACAAATGCAGTTACATTGAGTGCAGGCGCCACAATTCAAACCACAATGACACTGTATGAAGAAGCAACATTTATGAGTGCAAACACAGTTATTACAACTAGAGAAGACCACTCATTTGCAACAGACGGCTCAGACAAGTTAATAGGAAAAGAAATAACAGTAAATGCGTTTGAGCCTGATTATTATAATAATACATTCACTGTAGTTGATATCCCAACAGCAAATACAATAGTTGTTGACTATCCAGGATTTGCACACCCATACCAAATAGGTGGCGAAACATATAGTTCTAGATTCGAATATCTTATGCACGGAGAAGATGCAAACAAATTGACCGGCAAGGCAGGCTTCATACCATTCCTCATTGCAGACCACCTAGGTGATATCAAAATGAATGGGGCAGATGTTGTTAAGGGTGCTTACCCGTGGCACAGTGTGGAACAATATGCTGATGACATCAGAGACACTATGTACAGCAAAGCTGGTACAGTAGTTAAAAAAGGCTCCTTCGGTATTAATATGAATTTCATTAACATAAAAGACGCTATAGCGAGATACCAAGCCGCCGGCGGCAGACCAAATGCACGACCTGGTGCAAAGGCGGCGCCTTTGTCAGTTGGAACAACGAAACAAAGTACAGCACCAGCCACGACGACAGCAAAGGTAACGTTTGGTCCTCAGCAACCACCTGGATATATAGCGCCAGAGCCGGCTAACGTTAGCGGAAGTTCCCAGAACACGTTTAATGATTTAATGAATACAATTACTACAACCAGGGGTTCTCAAAATCCACCGGCTGATGAGAAACCTAAACTATCACCACAAGAAATTGCAAATCAGGCATTGATAAAAGGACTGACAAATCTTGTAGATAATATATTACCACACCAACAAACAATGGTATCACCACAAGCACAGACTTACTTGAACAATAAGCAATTGGGATATTCGTTAGGCGGTGGACAACTTACAAACGACAACATTACTTACGGTGACGGCGGCAGTAGCTGGGGCACTGAGCAATCAGTATATAATCATGTTACAGGTGCGTGGGAGTCAGTAGAGGTAGGTACATCTTGGGAACGAGACGGCGTAACATATACAATGATGAGTGATGGAACAATTGAAGCCGACGATGGAACTATATGGGTAACATCATCGACAAGAACTCAAAAAGGCACAATGGGTGCATTAGGAGATCAGTTCAGCGATTACGGTAAAAAATACGGCGCAGGTGGATCACTAACTGTCTCACCTAATAATCCTGCTTTGACAGGCAAAATTGCATTGTTTAATGATGTGCAGTTAGGTGCAACAGTCACTGAACAAAAGCCGGGACTTACAATACAACATGCAGATGTAGATTGTGCAGATTTAATACCACATACACATGAGTATGAATTGCAGAGCAAGTCGTGTTTCATCGATGCGAATGGCTATAACGGCGCAGGTACAGAAATACAAATATGGAAGTGTAAAAATGCAAATGATCCTAAGCATGGTAAATGTAGCAAAGAGACAGAAACACGATATGTAGACGGTATTGCAAGTTGCTATAAGCCTTATGCAGACTCCTTCACAGCACTATGGAATAAAGACGTTGCTAACGAAGGAACATCTGCAACATTTACTGTAACTGCTGATAACGTTGTAGCAGGCGAAACAATTGAAGTCGACGCAACAGGTAGTGTAGATCTCATTGGCGTTACTGATATATCAGGTGGAATAACATCACCATTTACTATGACATTTAGTGTTGATGGGAACGGCAAAGGTACCGCAACAAAAACAGTACAATTTGTTGCTGATAGTAGCACGGAAGGACAGGAAACATTAAAATTCAAATTAAGAGGAACAACAAACAAAGGTAGTATTACTGGCAGACCAGCAGACACGGTTGCAGTAGGAGATACAAGTTTAGACCCAGTACCGACATATACTAATATACAGGCTGATAAGAGCAAAGTAAGTGAAAATGGCGAAAGAATAGAGTTTACAGTATCTGGTAAAAATTTACAATCAGGTGCAACACTCACAGCCACAATGACAGGCGTACAACGTGCTGACTTTGATAGTGGCGGTGATTTATCTAATTCAATGACAATAACATTTGATATGGTGCCAACAAACGGCAACAACTGGAGAGGCACTGCATCTGTAGTCACAAAGGAAGACGTTTTAACAGAAGGTAGCGAAACATTAATACTAACACCTGCAGGGGCAGACTCTAATGGAGCAAGTGTAGGGTTATCAGGAAGTGCTTCTATAGGTACTGCTAGTGTTGTGATTGACGATACTTCAGTAAGCCCAGTACCTGATTTTGAAGAAGTAGATTACTACTTGTATCACTTGAATGGTCCTACAACTGAAATCACAAGTTTTCACTTAGCGGCAGACACCAGTATTAATAAAACATTAAACATATTCTTTAACATGTATGGTGCGGCAGATAGAATGGATGTATACCAAGGTACTACAAAAGGTAATACACAAAGACACGTTGCATCAACATCTTCTAATCCAAACTGTACTACACTGACAACAGCAGAAAGGAACAGATTTGACGAAATAAAAACAAACCTGAGTGGTGGTGAAGGACATACAGGATCTGCGGATATGGGCGGCATCACAGGCGGCGGCGGCAGAAAGAATGTAGGTAAATGCTTCTTTAACTATAGACCAGGTAACGGTAGATGGATAACAGTTAAAACAACAAGAGCTGTTGGTGGTTCTAACTCGTCCGTGTTCCTTTGGGCCGCAGATAGATTCTTAATAGACAGAGGACAAAATCCTTGGTACTTCGAGCAATCAAATGGTTCCCAAGGTTCTGGTGCCCAGACTGGCGGTGCATCCAATCAAGGCGGTGCATCTAATCAAGGCGGTGGCAGTAACTCTGGTGGTAAAATCAGTCAACGTTTAAAGAGCTCCAAATTTTTCCAGGGCTGTACTTCAGTACAGTATAACACAGTAAGTGGTAACAAAACTGGTAGTACTACTCATCAGGTTAATCAGGTGGGTCATCTTGTCCACGTTAACCCAGTAGCAGTTGCACAGTATAACGGACTCACTTATCCATATACAGGAGCCTATATCAACATGGTGGGTAATGGACCGGGATTAGGTACTAAGCCAAATATTCGCAGTGGCGCACAAACTACCACAGTTAAACGTTTTGATAACCAGGAATCATTTTATAAAGGTAGTATAACAGCAAGTGCAACTAACTTTAATAATTCAGGAAGTCAACCTACAGGCCCACTAAGTGGCAGACCGTCATTTGCGGCGGCAGATGGCTCGTTTGTGTCAAGCACAAAATCACCGATACCCGATAACAGTGCGTTTAATCCGCATAGTAATCCTCAAAAGCCTAAGCCACGTGTAATGACAATTTCACTGTTAAAGAAAAATAAGACAGGAATGTACGGACCTCTTATTGTAGGAGCGTCACAGGGAGCATTATCTATACCAATGGACGAATACTGTAGGGGCAAGAAAGTTAAGTTCTGTGCAACTAATGAATGGAGTAATCCAGGCGCTAATGGACCTGACGGTATTGCATCATCGCATTCTATATATAGTGTGAGAGCAGGTGACTCGTTTTGGATTAACAATACACAAATAACACTAACAGGCGTAACATCTACGCAAAAAATGAGGGAGGCTATTAAAGCATCATCGATTGGTGGAACAGTCGACGTAACAGAGGTAGATGATGGAAATGGCGGACGTTGTGTCGAAGTTAGGATGAGAGATAACACTCCGGAACCAATAATTTTAAGAAATGGTTGCAAAGGCGGAGAATTAAAAGAAGTACTAGACTATACTGTTAATAATAAAAAGAATTACGCTTATAGTGAGACAACAAACCTTGCAGGTACTAGAACAAGCACAACAAATGTAAGTACAGATATATCAGCTGACACAGATTCTGATGCTAACACGGCAGACGTAAAAGTTGGTGCTGTTTCAACGACAGCATCGGGTACTGATTATATCACAAATACTATAACAGCACAACAACGTTTGACTAGAAAAACACCTTCTACTATATCACAGGGCTTTAATGGCTCCGGGTATGAGAGAGACGATGTTCTTAGAGCAGTTGGCGGTATAGCAGTAAGTCAACAAAGTAATCCTGCATTTAGTGGAGGTGAAGGACTTGGTATATACGGAATAAGTTTTGCTCAAGGCGGTTTTGGATACGGAAAAATGAATCCCGCAACAGGCGAATATGAGAATGATGGCAGTACAAGAGTTATTGTTGGCGGGCCCGGGCAGAGTGGTTACGGATTTGAATTTGACGAACGTGATATTAAAATTGATCCAACGACTGGCGCACTGATTGGAGTTAACTGGACTGACGGCGTTACTAATTACCAAGGTCTACCAGCTATTCCTACAGGAAATAACGACGGCACAGGCTTGTTTGGTCAAAATTATGTATATAATAATCCTCCAACTGTGACTATTGTCGGTAAAGGCAGAAGAGCAAAAGGTATAGTAATTTTTAATGCTGATGCACCTTCTAACCAGGAAGAAGTTGCAGTATTTAAAGTTACAGACGTAGATGATGACGGCGCTATTTTAGAGTTAAAAGTACTAAGCAGAGGACTATACCAAACATTCCCAGGTGATCTTAACAGTGGTGTTCCGTTAGAATACCATGTTAAGAAATCAAATAACGATGGCCAGGCAAGTGCTGGCGGCGGTTTAGCATTTAGTCCGGCGGGAGTTGGATCAGTTCCACCAGTACAAAGAAGCCGAGGCAAAGGCGGAAGGGTATTCTTAACAGGAAGATTAATAGGCGATTGCACACAAAAAGGCACAGCAATCCAAGACATGGGATTAACAGAAGGTGAACAAAAAGGTAAGAATTACGAACAAAGCCTAGTAGATTATATTAACGATCACAGTACTAAAGACCCTAACGGCTTCCCATACTTCAGTGCTTCATTAGAAACCGGCGGAGGACTTCCAGGTATTATAATTACCACTGAAGCAGGTGACGGTTTTGATATCAAAGGCAGTGAACCTGGTATGCTGAAAGAAATGAACATAGACGAAGGAGCATATATACCAGAGATACCGCCAATCATTGATGTCGTTTCAGGTGGCCCTGCATGGTCCGGAAATAGAGACAAGACAGGCGGCCCTAACGGAGACGGACTCGACATAAATGGTAATGCTATTGCTTCGGGAACAGGCCCAGATGCAAATAAGAGTATTAGATTTAAGAGCACTAACCCATTTGGTATTAGTAGTTCTATAGGTGACTTAGTAGCATCCGGTGAGTTGTACAAATACGAATTAAGAAGATTAGATGGTTCTTCGCCTATCAATATTACTGCAACAGATGTTAGTGCAATGCATGTTAATGCTTATGCATTACAGAGTCAACGTATCGGTAATGACTTACATGCAAACGGAGCCATTAAGGTTGATGTTTCAAATTTAAGTAACGTATGGATTGACGATTATCAAAACACAGGTAAGTGGGCATACTTAGAAAATAATACGGTAATAAGACAGCAAGAGAAATTAGTAGATACTAAATTTATCAGAGACGTATTCACATATGATGAAGCAAGTGCTGAAAAAGAATTTGATGTGGACTTATACGATCCGTTTAAAGGTATACTACCTGGATTTATTGGTAAAGAAATTGACTTTAAGACCGAAAGAGACCCTGTTGTATACGATCCTCGTAAAGTAAAATACGGCAAAAAAGATGTAGGTCTGAGATGGTGGGATACATCAACATTACGTTATACATGGTATGAGCAAGGTTTAGGTACATATGGATCATTGGGCTATAACAATTACGAACGCTCACAAAATTGGGGAGAGATGTTCCCAGGTAGTAGAGTAGTAATTTATGAATGGGTAGAAAGTTTAACTGCACCTACAACATCACGTGACTATATAACGGAAGTACACCCAGATATAAATGGAAAACCACAAACGTTTTATTACTTCTGGCAAACAGGCTTAACAGTTGTTTCTGATGCGGCTAGAGTGAACTTCCAAAAAGAAAGAAGCGTTGCTGAAATAACCAGACTACTACAGAATTTAGATGCTGAAAGAGTTCCATATACAGGTATTATATCACCTGATGGATTGGTTGTTAATACCATGGGCTCATTGATTAAAACAGACGATAGCATATTAAGTGTAAACTTTAAACGTAAGGATACTGAAAATGCACAAAAGCATAGCAGTTGGTCATTAGCGGGCGAAGGAGATAGAGATGGAACTATACCAGACAATTTAAGTGTTAAATTGATTGACAGTTTAGCAGGGTTTAATACATTGGATCAAGCAGTACCTGGTTCAGGGCTTAGTGTTTCCGAAAGATACGGCTCTAAGTTTAGACCTAGACAAACAATGTTTAAAGATATTAAGAAAGCAAGAAAGCAAATGTTTGTTATTCTAAATGACATATTCAAGCAAATACAGATGGAATCAACATTCTTAAATTGGAGAGACAACTTGCCAACAGCCTACTCTTATATAGAAAGAGTAAACTGGTATGAGCATCTAAGAACAGACAAAACTAATAATGCTGTAATATATTACGATAATACATACAAGCCACTTAGAAAGGTTACTGATACAAAACAGTTCGGTTTATTACAAAATGTACTAGACAAGAGTATTATACAAGTACAGAAGAATGATTCTACAAGGTATACACTTTACGAATACACTAAGAAAACTGATACCTTTAAGTTAATTGCAATGGAAAATGAAACTATACGTTGGGTTAAGGGTGTATACAGTTCAGGACAAAGCCTGACATTAGGTAAAGAAGTTAGACAAATACTAGATGTGCTTTACAAACATGTGTTTGTTGGCACATACGCAGTACATTGGAACAAGTTCTTCTTTGAAATGTTAAAGTATGCATACGCAGAACAAGGAGAACTTGATTGGGCATTTAAGACGACTTACTTGAAAATTGTTAAAGAAGAAACAGACTTAATACCATTTAAAGGATTTAAAATTGATAACTTTGATAAAGCAGTTGAGTACTTTAATGAAGTGAAACCTTACAGTAGTAAAATTAGAAACTATAGCGATATTAAAAAAGCACCAGTAGAAATAATGTCCGGCAGTACATCTGACTTTGATAGGCCTCCGTTTTATGATGAAGACACAAAGTCTGTTAGAATATTAGATTCCAACAATGCAGATGATTTAGTGGTGCTTAATACTGACAAGGACTATACTGGTTTTAGCTCTACACCTTCTAAAATAAGAAGCTTGGATCAAACAATTGTGTTTGATAGAGTTAAAGGTGCATTGTATGAGAACAGCACAGGCGGTGCAGTGCAAACTATTATTGCAGACGGAACAGCATCTGTGTTTAACTTAAACTTTGCAGTAGAAGATTCGGATAGACTACAGATATTTGTAAATGGCAAGAAGGTTGATAAAACTTCAACAAGCGCCGGAGCAACAATTACTAATTATGCCGTTGATGTTGGTAACTCGTTCATATCATTTAGTAATGACGCAAATGTTAATAATGCAATTGGGCTACCAAACAACGGTGACAAGATAGAAGTTAAGTATATAGACGGCTTTGATCCAACTCTAGAAACTATGAATGTTTCTATTGCTAAGAATATTGTTGCTGTAGAAACTGCTTCCAATACTTCAATATCAAATACTTCACTACAGTGGACAGCACCAGAACGTTTATGGAAGTTTAACCCAGCAGTCCGTACAGAAGTAACTAATGCATTTGAGTTAGCATATGGTGTAGGTGCAGGTTCAAATACTGCTATAACTACAAATATTAGTTTAGTAACTGATATGGTTAACAGTGGTAATTTAACAACAGCACTAAACTTAGTGAAGAGCAAAGTACATGCAACATTCCAAGGACAAGAGTTAGACGGAAATATATTTACTGATGTTGTTCCCGGAACTCATCCCACAACACATTATACTGACACAAGAGGTTTTGATACTTTTGGTTGGGACGATGGCTTGTTTGATAGAGAAGTAGAAGTTAACAACTTCATAGGCATATTTGACGAAGACACACAAGGTAATGTTAATTATAGAGTTGACGATCAAACAGTATATGGTTTCGATTCTGTAACATTCTTGAAGTCACAGTACGGTCCAGATAGACCAGAAGAACTTGTAGTTGTACAACCACTAGAAACACTAGTAATGGATGTTACTACACAGGGCAATGTCCAAATTAGCCAAGACAGTACAGATGTACGCTTTATGGTATTCATGGACATATTTGGCCATACAGAATATTACAGACGTAATGTTACACCGTTAACAACAGTAGCAACAGAACTAGAAGTTTGGGATAATGAAATTATATTTGCTGATGTTAGTAAGTTACCGAGAGCTACTAAGCAAGACAGAGCAGTTATTTGGATTAATGGTGAGAGAATAGAGTACGAACAAGTAAACACACTCACTAATACTATATCTGGTATTATAAGAGGAACAAAGGGTACTACGCCTAATACAATTATTCAAGTAGGCGCACATGTGTATAACGGTGAAGAAACTGAGAACATTAGATTGCGTGATGCGAATGGTAAGTTAATCAGAGATCCGGAAGACTTTAATTGGATTAAACCAGTTGAAATCTTTGACGACACTATACCGTTTGATGACGATTGGGATGGTAATGGTAGCCTAACAGTAACTAGTGCCAATGTAAACTATGCAAACGTAACGTATGATGGTGATGCAGGCAATGTTACATATGGTTTTGATAGTTCGTGGGATGACGCAGGCTCGTTTAAGCCTACTTCAAACGAGGTAGAGAATTTCACACTACCATCCTTTGACATAGATGAAGTTAATGGTTGGGATTCAGGTGATAAAGAGCAGAAAGAAGCAGGCAGTATTACTGATAAAGGTACGGTACTTAAATCAAATGTAAGTATAATTGACTTTTTGCACAATTTTGAGTAAGAATTAAAACAATATATAATGAAAAGTGATAAATAAGAATATGAACAACAGCAATGATAAAGCCGAGATTGACATGAAAAATGACAAGCCGATAGACGAACAAGCAGGTATCAAGATGTCAGGACATATCCTGATTAGAGATGTAGATACCGGTGAGGAACTTATCAATAAGAGAAACGCCATCCACTACGGTAATATGGCTAACATGATTGCAAATGCACTTACTAACCAAGCAGGTGCATACATTCACTTTATGGCTTTTGGTAACGGAGCAACATCGGTTGACTCTGCAGGTAAAGTAATTTACAAAGCACCGAGGGTAAGTGAATCATTTGAAAATAGTGCCACTCTGTACAGTAGAACTTATGAGAAAGTTGTAAGTAATAATACTAGTACAGACAAGATAGAAATAATCACAGGTACTAGTTTTACAGATTTAAAAATTACTTGTACGTTAGGCTATAATCAGCCTGCGGGACAGGACGACTTCGATAGTAGCACTACTAACGAAGGAACTTATGTTTTTGACGAACTAGGTTTACTAAGTTATGCAACAGATCCAGCGGATAGTAAGTTGTTAACACATGTAATATTTCACCCAGTTCAAAAGAGTGCAAACAGAACAATAGAAATAATATATACTGTCAGAGTACAGTTAAATTAATATAGAGGATAAAAACAAATGACTTATTCAGTACAAAATACAGATGGTTCGAAGACCATCAACGTAGCCGCTAGTCAGGTTAACTCTTCTTTCAGCGTTGCACTGGTCGGTAGAAATGTATCGGGATATGGACAATATTTTGTTCAAAACTCTATAAGACATTTAGAAAACTTTGCCAGTACATCAGCACCAACTCCTGATATTCCTTTAGAAGGTCAGATTTGGTATGATAAGACAGAAGACGTGATGAGAGTTTATGACGGATCTGGTTGGCAAAGAATGAGTATCACAGTAAGTGCGGCGGCACCTAGCGGCGGTGTAGATTCAGGTACTGCTTACTTTGATACAGTGGACGACAAATTAAAAGTGCATAACGGAACTACTTTTGTAGATACTTCGTATGCAGGTAAAGTGTCAAACGAATACAGTGGAACATCTAACGTAGGTAGTCCAAGTGCTTATGGTACAAGACTTAGAAGTATGTATGTACCAGGCGATGATGGTATTTTCCATTCAGTATTAGCACTTATGTATGTGAATGACGGCAACAATGGTTTAGCAGGATTTAGTGGTGGTGAGAGCATCATGGCTATATTCAGTGACCATGCGGCATTTACCATTGATTCTGCCCTATCATGGAAGATTGAAGGTTTAGCAGACACAAACTTATATTCACAAATGACAGATTCAGATGGTATCGGAAGTGTTATTAAGCCTGGTTTAAACCTTAGAAACAAATATGCATCAACGGCTATTGCATTGGCAAACGTGGCAACACAGGCTGATAGATCAAATGCTATTCTAACAGGTGCAGGTGAAGTAGATGCAAACGCAATTATCCATGAGGGTAAGAGCTATGTGCCTACAACAACAGATAACGAAACGTTGGGTGCGGCTGGTTCAAGATTTAGTCAGCTACACGTTGACACTATATTTATTGGTGACCCAGCATCAGGTACGTCACAGTACATCAAGAAAGCAAAAACAGGCGGTTCAACTAGTGTTGTTTTAGACATTGGTGAAAGTGATGCTCCTGTTGATAACTTATATGTATCTAATATTACACTTGCAAACGGCGGCGGCATTAGTGGTCTAAACGTAGAAACATTTGGTTCTAACACAGCACCAATTGATGAAGTTTGGGCTTCAAACGTAGTTGTTAATGAAGGCAATGTGTGGACTAATAACTTAGGTTTCTACGGAGATTTAAGAAATCCTGTAACAGGTGCTATTGTAGTAGATGTTAGTGGTGACGCAGTTATCACAACAACTGGTGTAGCCACAATGAGTAACAAAACATTAGATGGCGCAACATTGGCGGCTGATAACTCAGCAACGTTAGGTAATGCAGGTACAAAGTTTGGCACAGTATTCAGTTCAACATTTGACGGTGTAACTGCAAACTTAACAGGTACAGCCACAATTGCACAAGGTAACATAACTACAATTAACAGTACAACAGGCACATTTGCTGGTACTGTTCAAGGTAGTACAGTTACTGATGGAGCACTTAGTATTAACGGCGGCTCAATTACAGGTGCTACTAACGGTACGTTTAGTGGAACAGTAACAGCAACGACATTTGACGGTGAAGCAACTTCGGCACAGTTTGCGGATTTGGCTGAGATATATTCAGCTGATACGGACTACGAAGCAGGCACAGTTGTTAAAATAGGCGGTGAAGCTGAAGTAACAATGACAACTGAACATGCAGACATTGAAGTATTTGGTGTAGTATCTACTAGTCCAGCATACTTAATGAACAGTCAAGCAGACGGTGTTCCAGTAGCATTAGCAGGACGAGTTCCAGTTAAAGTAATTGGTAAGGTTAAGAAAGGACAAAGATTAACATCAAGTGATGTTCCAGGACTAGCATGGGCGGCAGACGAAGAGACTCCGATACAAGCAGTTATAGGAAGATCATTAGAAGATAAAGATAACGGCGATGAAGGAACTATAGAAGCGGTCATCGGTGTTAAATAAGGTAAATAGTAGTAATAAATTTCGTAGGAGAAGATTATGCCAAGCGGCTCAACACTAACAGTAACAGGTGGAACTAATATGACTCAGGTCGTAACGGGTGACACAATTGGTACTGCTGATTTCAATAATATGGTGGCTAACGTTTATAGACAGTTAGGCACACCCAATGACATCACACTTGGCACTTATACTGCCAGTAACACATGGGGTTACAATCAATCAACAGGTAGTTTAAATGCTACTTCAGGATCGACGATCCAAGCAGTTGATAGTACAACAGGATATAAGAACCTGCAAGATGAGGTTCAGGCACTGGCAACATTCGTAGGACATTCACTTAATTCTAGTTCATCTTCAGATAGTTCTGCAGGTGACTCAATGACAGCAAGTGATTGGTCTAACTTAATGGATGATGTTAAAGATGTTTTTGACGGTAGATTAAATGTACCTAACGGAAGTTTAACAACAGATTCCGCAGGTTCAAGTTCAAGAACAACAGGATGGGGTAGTTCAGGTACACCAGCTATTGACCACATATTCACTTTGACCTTCAGCAGTGAAGCACATTGTAGAGCATTCTTTAATGCAGGTGGCAAAGTATTATTCACAGGAGCACGAAGTGGCGGTACATCAGGTTCGAGTGCAGGCACAATTGGTTCTCAGAATTCAAACTGGACATCATTATTAAGTGCAATGGGAACATTAACATTCGATTTAAACAATCTAAGTAGTTCAGGTTCAACAGGAACAAGTGCTAGTAAAGGTTTTTATGAATTGTCCACAAGTAACCAACAACTTTACATCAAGTATGGTTCAGGTGCTTATGCAAGTAACTACTATAGAATAGAAGGGAAAGTAAATTCAACAACTAACCCAACGGTTTTAACATTCACAATTACAATGAGAGATGACCACGCACTAGGCGATGGCATTGGTGCTGATGGCATCGACGGTAACAGTGATGACAGTGTAGGTTACGTTGATAGTGTAGACGGTACAATATCAAGTACTATCCAAACTAAACGTGCAAATAACGGTGTTGTTATATCTGCACCAACTTTTAGTACCACAAATGGTATATAAAATTTAAACAAATTAAAAAGCCAGTTCATCGTAACTGGCTTTTTTTTGACTGATAAATATGACTATGTCGTCTAAACTAACTAAAGCATTAGAGTTCGCGAACTACAGAACAACTCTTAATGTACAACACAATGCCTTGAAGGCAAAAGTTCAAACACTGTTAAGTTACAGTCTTAATGGAGGTACGTTTGAAATATCACAAGAGCTTATATCGTTTGTTAAACTATTAATGGACAAAGGATATGACAATGCAGTACTGCTGGATGTTTATAACAATCCAATTCAAGTCGAAGATTTAGACGAGTTTCTAGAGGAAATTCTATCAAGGTACTTTGAAGCAACTAACGAATATCACGCAGAATACACTAAGTTGAGGAAAAGTAGAAAAGTACATAAGTTGATAGATTTAGATTTAGATGACTAAAGGCTTTTTAATGTTTGCTCATAACAATGAGGAAATAGACTATCTTAAACTTGCTGTAGTAAATGCATATCTAATCAAAAAAAATTGCGACATACATGACATCACAGTTGTAACAAACCAACACAGTTACGATTATACAACAGAAAAACTAGGCAAAGACTTTGTACACGATGCAGTATCTAATATTGTAATTACAGAAAAAGATAAAAACTTTAAACGTTCCAATACCAGACTGTACAAAGATACCAGCCATACAAGCAAGCCATTGCCCTTCTACAACGTTGATAGATGTGACGCATACAATATATCACCTTACGACGAAACTATACTAATAGACGCTGATTATTTAATATTAAGCAACACCTTAAACAGTTGTTGGGGACATGACAACGAGTTTATGATGAACTGGTCATACGAAGATATAATGACCGAACGTAATGACGATACACTAAGACGTTTAAGTCCAACTGGCATAACAATGTATTGGGCAACTGTGGTGTATTTTCGTAAAACAGAATTTGCAGAACAAATGTTTGAGACCGTTAAGCATGTTAGAGACAACAGAGAATTTTACCAAGACGTATACAAATGGCCTGGGCAACTATACCGAAATGACTACAGTTTTAGTGTAGCGGCACACATGCTAGGTGGTTTCGTAGACAAAGGTATTCCACAACTTCCGGTCCCGCACTTATATAAAACTTTTGATACAGATGACGTTCACAGTGCTCCGGCACTAAATGAACTTATTTTTTATCTTGAGAAACCAAAAAGTTTAGGCGACTTTATGTTATGTAAGTGGCGGGGACTGGATATTCATGTAATGAACAAGTGGGCAATAAACAGAATAAGCAAGGAGTTATTACAGTATGTCTAACCTAAGAGATAAATTAAACAACAGGATGGATGAGATACAACGTATCATGGAAGCAAATGAACATCTTGCAGACCCGCAAAAAGTACACGACTTACTAGATAAGGTAACGTTTGCATGGGAGGTTCTTAGCGAAGAGGATCGAGATTACATACATGGCGTACAGTATGCATTAGAAGAAAACATGGAATGGAACGTGCAGTGATTGAAAAACTTGTGCATTATTTTACGCCCAAACCACAGATGCAAGATAGGGGCATGTTCTATTTAGGAGAGTTCAATAATAAAATTTGTACACACAATTATGACCACCAAGTGCTTACTAAATTAACAGAATATGGGTATGATATAAAGTTACGTCAAGTTACCTCATTTACATTGAAGCAAATGATGGAAGCAGATGCAAGAAGAAATACAGTATCGTACATAATTGATTTAGGCTTTAGGGTGTATCCATGGTACGACATTGATTGCGACGAACTAGAAGGAATAATAGATCAGTATGTGGGAACACCTGGCTTCGATAATCTAAAATGGCGTTTTTCAAACGGCTACGATTTATATGGAGGCAACGAGCAAAAGAGAATAGAATGGTTCATAAATGCTACACAGAAAGTAAAGCAAGAAAATATTATTATGGATTTAGTAAATTATGATGTAGTCGATTTATATAGACAAGCATTGCCTAAAGCAACAATAAACTATTATTCTATATATTTTCCTAGAATGATTTACAACAACTTAGCCCGTGATACTGTTTATGAACAAACAGATAATAAAAAGCAATACCATGTATTAACACTTAATAATATTGTAAAAGATCACAGAACTGCCGTTGTTAATTTATGTGAGAAACATAAGGATAAATGCAAGTACACATACTGGGAGAGAGACACAAGCGATGCACCATTTTCTAACAGGATTACTCAATCTGAGTTACAGGATAGACCTGAGCATGAAATGATGAACTCTGCATACACTTATATTAGCACCGAAACATTTTTTGACCATAAGGAAGTATTTAATTACGACCATAGTCCGTACTCTAGTAGATTACACACAGACGATATAACGTATGCATACATTACAGAGAAAACATTAAAGTCTGCATTTTTTAAATTACCAATGCTGATATGTGGACTGCCAGGCAGTTTGAAAACATGGAAGAGATTAGGCTTTAAAAGTTTTCCCGAATTCTTTGACGAATCATACGATGACATACTAGATGCAGAAGAAAGACTAAGTAAAGTAGAAGAACAAATAAGTAAAATAATAGAAACTCCTGCAGAGGAATTGCACAAGTTATTTTACAGTGATTCTGTACAGCAAAAGTTGGAATTTAATCAGCGGAAGTTTTTTGAGCATTCTAAAAATTATTTGCGTTACCACACATTTAATTATGAAGAAGGCATACATCCACTAGTTGACAGAATGATGGAGACAGTATAATGGCAACAAAGACACCTAACTTAGGAGACAATATAGAACACACTTGCACTTTGAATGGTAAGTTCGAAGGCAAAGTAGTACAACTCTTATCAATGCAGTTTGTTTACGAGACAAAAGACGGCAACAGAAGATTCTGCATGTTTAAAGAGTCATGGAGGAAATTAGATGAATGATGAAGATTTAACATTTCACGGACACACAGTCGGTGACGATGCATACAACACAGTGCCGATTGGTGTCAATGGCGAAACACAGGCAGAATTAGAAGCCGGAGGTACAGATATATTTGGTAGTCCAGTTGGCACAGGATATGGCGGTGTCGGAGATTGCCCGGATCAATATTACAAGTGTTTAACAGAAGATGCACTAAACACAATGATGATGGATGCTGGGATGGAGTACGATTATGCAACAGAAACAGTACAGCCAGCACAAGGTGATGCAGAAGCAATCATCGACTTTACTAAGGACTTGTTGTTCTTGGATATAGATGTTATACTTAATATGGCAGTACCACTTACAATATTTGCAGTATATGGTTTAACAATATATGCGGCTATAAAATGGATACAGAAGAAGCTCAAATGAGTAAAGGCTACATAGTAATAGCACAAAACAACGACACGGTTGATTATCTAGAACAAGCGTATGCACTCGCATTGAATTTAAAACTAACACAGGGCACTATAAGCAGTCTTGCGGTGTGTGTAGATGCCAAGACTAAAGCATTAATACAGCCTAAACACAAACGTGCGTTTGACCATATTGTAGATATACCATGGGAAGACCATGCCGCAGATGCACAATGGAAAATTAATAATAAGTGGAAATACTATTATATGTCTCCTTACGAAGAGACTGTGATACTAGACACAGACATGATATTTCCGTTTGATGTAAGTCATTGGTGGGACCACTTGTCTACTAGAGATGTATGGGCATGTACAAATGTAAAAACATACAGAGACGAATTAGCAGTTGATATGCATTATAGATTAGACATGAAAAGAAACAAGATGCCTAATGTATATACTGCATTCTTTTATTTTAAGAAAAGCGACTTAGCAAGTGAACTGTTTAAAATGATACAAATTATCTTTGAAAATTGGGAAAGGTTTTATTTTAAATATATGCCTAAAGGCAAACCAGATTGGTTAAGTGCCGATGTGGCATTTAGTTTAGCAATACAATTACTAGGTATAGAAGACGAATGCACGATGGATCATATAACAGACTTGCCTACGTTTGTGCATATGAAAAGTTTTATACAAAATATTCCCACTAGCGAAATAGAAGATAACTGGACAGACAGTATTCCAACATACTATAAATCATATAATAACTTTAAGATAGGCAACTTTCAAATCACTCAGCCTTTTCACTATGTGGACAAAGCATGGATGACAAAAGATAAAATACAACAGATGGAAATAGAGGTAAACAAATGACACCAGGTGAAAGGCTTGCATTAGCAAAAACAGAATTAGATGGCAATTTAAGTGCTGTAGTAAAAGCTCAACAAGAGCACACGCACATGGTATACAATGACGAAGGCGACATAGTATATAAAGGACTAACAGTGCCTGATATGAGTTTATATCCTGAATGTAAAACTTATATGTTCAAAACAACAGATGTTCAAATCACCGAAGGTGGTAAGAGTGTAGCACAGTTTATGATAGAAGAAGATGAACATGATGTGTGTCATATTAAATTAAAAACATTTGAATCGGAAAAAGTTAAAGCAAGTAGAGACTTTTTATCCGAAATAACAGCAACATCAAAAGATTTTGATATACAGTTTTCTACAACAAAGAAAGAATGGAAGATCACTAAAAGTAAAGCACTAAAAGTAAAACAGCAGTTAGTATTTTATGTTACACCTTTAAGAGATCCGCATATATTAATAGAACGTGTTGTTGTTAATGTAGAACAGTTTGCAAACAGCGATACAGCAAAAGTAAAGCATAAAGATACACTACCCGAGTCATATAGTGTGTACACTCACAAGATTTTCGAGAACTACAGCATTAAATAAGATAAATATGTGCATAGCAAAACACAGGACACGCACATGGCAAAAATTGATGTTACCGAACTTGATATATTCTATATCAGTTACGACGAGCCCAACTGTGAAGAACATTGGGCAGACTTATTAAACAAAGTCCCTTGGGCAAAAAGAGTACACGGAGTTACAGGCTTCGATGCCGCACATAAGGCATGTGCTGAACAATCAGAAACAGATCGCTTTATCACAGTTGACGGTGATAACATTGTAATGGACGATTTCTTTGAACAGGAACTTGACGTACCTGAAACAGACCATGATGGCAATGACATAAGCAAATGCATCTTTAGTTGGAATGCTAAAAACATTCTCAACGGATTAGTGTATGGTAACGGTGGACTTAAATGTTGGCCTACTGAATATACTAAAAGCATCAACACACATGAAGCCGCAACAGACGGTGAGGGCATGGAGTTTTGTTGGAAGTTAGATTACATACAACTCAACGACACGTTCAGTGAAGTACATCAAACAGCAAGTCCTTTCCAAGCCTTTAGAGCAGGGTTTAGAGAAGGTGTAAAGATGAGTACTGACCAAGGTGCAAGAGTTAGACCGGACGAATTCAAAGATAAGATATGGTACGGTAACTATAACAGATTACAAACATGGTGTAACATAGGCAGTGATGTGGACAACGGCTTATGGGCTATGTATGGTGCAAGACTTGGTTGTAAAATGACTGTGTTAAGTGATTGGGATACCAATTTAATATCGGACTACGATTGGTTTAAATCATTTTTTAATAATGATGTATTACCTCGTTTCCCTGGAGACGAAGTATGTAGATACTCTAAAGCAACATGGAATAAAGAAATGTTAGAGATCGCAATCAAAGACTTGGGAGCAGAACTTAACAGCGATATTAATGAAATGATGTTGTTTGATCCTAACCCACAGATGTGTAGATTCTTTAAGAAAACTTATGTTAATCCTAGGCGTTGGGGTGCAATGATTAGAGAAAAACAAATTCAAGATTTACTAGAAAAAGGTTTAATTCAATGAAGCAACTTTGGAGACTATGGGCCAAGGCTATAGGCGAAAAGGAAGGCGCAACGGATTCAGAAGCAGACAAGATTGCTTTAATACGCACAGTTATTGTTGGCGTAAACTTTATCACTTGCTTCTTTATCATAGCCGGCAATATACACAATTGGTAATGAGCATATACGATCAAGCCGCAGATAAGGCAAAAAAACAACTAGACAATATTAGTCCTAGCATGTGTTATGCTAAGTGGAGTCAAGTGTCTATGCATTTAACGAATGGTATGACACACAGTTGTTATCACCCTCCCACACATAAAATTCCGTTAGATGAATTAGATAAAAATATTACGGCACTACATAACACCGAAGAGAAGAAAGAACAACGAAGACAAATGCTTAAAGGTGAGAGGCCTGACGGTTGTAGTTATTGCTGGAACATCGAAGACCAAGGCGACAGAAGTGATAGGGTATATCGCAGTGGAGAATACTGGGCACAGGAAAGCAAAGAAGATATTATGGATGCTGGTGCTAGTGGTAACATCAATCCACGTTATGTAGAAGTAAACTTTAACCAAGCATGTAACTTTAAGTGTAGTTATTGTTCACCGCATTTAAGTACTGCATGGCAAGAAGAGATTGACGAGTTCGGTGAGTATCCAACTACAGCACCGCATAACAACATAAACAGTTTAAACAAAAAAGGACTTATGCCACTTAAAGTAAGTCAGGATGCTAACCCATACGTTACTGCTTTTTGGAAATGGTGGCCCGAGATGTATAAAACACTACGAGTGTTTCGTATGACAGGCGGTGAACCATTAATGGATAAGAATACATTTAAGGTACTTGATTATGTATACGATAATCCAAATAAAGATTTAGAATTAAGTATAACAACAAACATGTGTCCTGTCAACGATAAATTGTTTGTTAAGTTTTTAGATGCAGTTAAGCAGTTAGACAACGTACAACATGGTGCTGAGGTATATGTTACTGATCCATTAGACGGCACTGACTGGCAGACATGGCAACATTCTATTATAGGTGCTGATGCAAAACGTTATCATGACAGCGAACTACCAGTTATAGAGCGTGAACAAATACCACAAACGTTTATGCAAGTTGGACAATGTGAGGAACAAGACAATAACAGTTACACATACATATACGAATACAATGACAAAGCATATCATAACTTTAGTGTATTCTGTAGTTTAGATGGTTGGGGCGAACAAGCAGAGTACATGCGTAATGGTATGGACTTTTGGACTGTGTGGAGCAACTGTCATAGATTTTTAGACGAAACAAGATTCACTAGTATCAATTTTATTAACACATTTAATTGTTTAAGTGTAACAAGTTTCAAAGAATTCTTGCAGGGAATTTTAGAGCTTAGAGAAAAATGGAGTAAAGAGAATCAATACGCAATGGGGTGGGAAGTTCCAGAGCAACGTATATGGTTTGACATTCCATTACTCAGAGCTCCTGCGTGGCAAAGTATACAAGTACTACCTGGGCAGTATCAAGAATATATGCAAGAAGCAATTGACTTTATGGAGCAGAACAAAGCCAATGAGGATTATGTCGACTACAAAGGCTTCAAGGATTTTGAGATAGCAAAAGCAAAAAGAAATTTAGATTTTATGAAAGCAGAGTTATCAAATGAAAAATTAATAAGAGACCGAGCAGACTTTTATAAATTTTTTACAGAACATGACATAAGAAGAAACACAAACTTCCTAGCAACATTTCCAGAGATGCACGACTTTTGGTTTATCTGTGAGGAAGCAGATGCATTGTTAGAATAAACACAATACAAGAGGAGAACACATAATGTTAGACTACGATAAAATTAAAACACAATTGGAAGAAAACTTCCAAGTACAAAAAGCAGATGGTATTGATATTGACATTAATATTAATGTTATTAGTGAGGCTAACGGTAAATTTTCTGTTAGTATTCACGACAAAGAATTTAGTATTGCACACAAGCAGTTAGACAAATCAGATATCACTGTTGGGTTTGTTAATGAGGACACGTTGTTAGAAATGTTCTTAGCAGGTGGCAATCCTATATCATTGGTAATGGGCGGCAAAATGACGTTCAACGGCGACATGGCTAAAGGCAAAGAACTTAAAGGCTTATTCGTCAGATAGTATAACTATTCTATATAAACTATAACGGAGAAATAAATGTACGAATTTACGAGCGAAAGTGTTAGTACTGGACATCCAGATAAGATAGCAGACTTGATTTCAGACAGAGTTGCTACTTACTTACTAAACAACAACGCCACTCATAGAGCGGCAATCGAAACACTTGTAACTACCAACATGGTAACGTTGGCGGGCGAATATAAATCGGATAACTTTGACAAGGAAATTATTGAAAAAATTGTCAGAGATACTGTAAAAGAAATTGGTTACGAGCAAGAAGGTTTTCATTGGGACACACTAAAAGTTTACAATGAGCTACACGGACAATCACCCGACATTGCATTAGGCACAGATGACTTTGGTGCCGGAGACCAAGGCATTATGTTTGGGTATGCATGTAATGAGACACCCACGCACATGCCAAGTGCAATATATTACAGTCATGCAATATTAAAATACCTAGAAGAAAGAAGACGAGATAAGGAATTGTGGCTTGGTCCAGACAGTAAGGCGCAAGTTACAATGGAATATAGCGACATTAATACCCCTCTACGAGTTAGCAGAGTAGTGTGTAGCAGTCAACACACTGAAGAACACTCATTGGATTTAACTAGAGATAAAATCAAACAACTAGTAATATTTGCATTAGAAGAATCTAATGCGCCAATTGATAACGAAACAGAATATTTAATTAATCCAACAGGAAAATTTGTAATTGGAGGACCGGATGGAGATACTGGACTTACTGGACGTAAAATTATTGTTGATACTTATGGCGGGTATGCTCCACATGGTGGCGGTGCATTTAGCGGTAAGGACCCTACTAAAGTCGACAGATCAGCCGCATATATGGCTCGCTACTTGGCAAAGAACATTGTAGCAAGTGGTAAAGCAGACAACTGTACTGTACAACTAAGTTATGCTATTGGCGTTAAAGAGCCAACTAGTGTGTATGTATATGCTGACGGTGAAGTTAGAAGCGACATTACACAAGAAATACGACAACTTGTAGACTTAACACCAAAAGGTATCATAGACAAGTTTGATTTGTTTAATTTAGACCTTAGTTGGACCACAAACTACGGGCACTTTGGCAAAGAAAATATGCCATGGGAAAACGTAGATTTATTTGAATAAATAACACAATAGAGTAAATATACACATGCCACATCTTAAAAGAATTGCTATAACAGGACACACTAGAGGTATAGGAAAAGAGCTTTGGAATCGTTTAGAGGACAGGGGTTTTGAACTTAAAGGCTTTAGTAAGTCCAATGGCTACAACTTAATGAAAGTAAGTACATGCAAAAAAGTTGTTAAAGAAGCAGTAGAATGGAACGCTGATGCATTTATAAATAATGCATACGTTCCAGATAACCAAGTTAGGTTATTGTATTTGATGTATGAGCAATGGCAAAATAAACCTAGACTAATAGTTAATATGAGTGCTACTAGTAGCGACAGTATAACTAACTTTAGTCAAATGGGTTACAGTGCAGAATGGACGCCCTATGTAAGCGACAAAGCCAGATTAGACTGGGCAAGTTTACAATTAGCCAATATGCACAAACAGGGAAAGTGTAGAGTGAGTCTAATCAAACCGGGATTCGTTGACACTGACAGTACAGCAATATTTAAAGACTTTGCAGAAGACTTTATGATGACAGCTGATAGTGTAGCAGAACAAATCGAATGGTTGATAGATCTAAAAAGACATGTACAGGTTAGAAATCTAAGTTTTGACGTAGGGAATATGTAATGGTAAGAAAAGTAGGAGAGACACACAGAGAGTTTAAAGCACGGAAGATTGATCCTGTTAGTGATTCGTTCTGTGGAGCTAAGTGGTTTAACGCAACAATATGGTTGGGCCATGGTGGTACAACCAGTTGCCATCATCCCCCGGCACACCAAATAGATACAGAAGAAATTAAAACAAATCCATCAGCTATTCATAACACACGGCATAAGAAAAAGATGCGTGATATGATGCAGAAAGGTGATCGACCAAAAGAGTGTGAGTACTGTTGGAAGATAGAAGACATGGGCCAAGACTCAGACGGTAATGAGCCAGTGTCTGACAGAGTTTATAAGACAGTTATCTACGAAGACGATGACTTGGATCTTATTGCAACATTAGATCCGCAAGAAGATGTTAATTTAAAAACAATGGAAATTGCTTTTGATAGGACATGTCAACTTGCATGTAGTTATTGTAACCCAGCATTTAGTAGTACATGGGTTAAAGATATTAGAACTAATGGTGGCTATCAAGGTATCAAGAGTGATGCAAGAGGTCACTTTATTGATGATGCTCCATATGCCGAACCGTTTGAACGCGGTGATGTTAATCCTTATGTTGATGCTTTTTGGAAGTGGTGGCCCGAACTAAGTAAGGACTTAGAAGAGATTAGAGTTACAGGCGGTGAGCCATTAATGACTCCTGAAATTTATAAGTTGTTTGATTGGTTTAAAGAGTCTGATGATCCGAACAAACATAAAATGCGTTTGGCAATTAACAGTAACTTAATGGCTAAGCCAGCATTGCTCGATAGGTTTATCGATGCAACACAACACATTGAACACTTCCATGTGTACACTAGTAATGAAGCCTTTGGCGCACAAGCAGAGTACATTAGGGACGGACTGGAATGGGACATATGGACGAAACAGTTTGAACGTTTTGCCAGTGAAGCAAGGTTCGAAGGTGTACATTGTATGATGACTATTAATGCGTTATGCTTAGACACAATCACGCAGTTTTGGGATTGGACATTAGAAATGAAACGTAAGTACGGACATCATGTACCTGGTATTAGTGTGAACATATTACGTTTTCCTAGTTTCCAAAGTCCGTTAACATTACCAGATCACTTGCGTAAAATGTATCATGATGAAATTAGTGATTGGCTAGATAACGTTAGAGCAAAAGGTGAGAAGTCAGAAATCACAGGCGCTGAATTATTGCAACCGTGGGAGCAAGATCAAATTAGTAGACTAATTGAATACTTAGATGTTGTAAAGACTCCGCACAGAAATACTGCAGAACAACACTTACTACATCATGACTTCAAAGTATTTTATGAACAGTATGATGCAAGACGAGGATTTAATTTTAAAGAAACATTCCCAAGACTTGCAGAATGGTATGACAGTATTGAAGTCTTAGACATCAGTGATGACCACGATATACAAGCACCGGATAGTGTTGGTGTAACAAATACACTGTATGCTAAACGTATTGTTACAGAGGATGGAGAAGTTAAAGTTGTAGAAATGAAAGTACGTGGACGTCAAACAGGTGAGAGCGATGACGATTACGACGATGAAAAATATAAAGATGATCCAGACTACAATCCGAATATCAAACGTAAATCAGGTAGCAGTATAGGTTGGGACACCGAGACAGATGGACTTGGTGGAGCAGTCGATGAAAAGAGTTAAACCTAAATGGGAGCATGGTTCTATGCACCCAGAATCAGAGAACAAAGTTTTTTGTACAGCACCATGGACTCATACATATATTAGTCCGCAGTCTGAAAGACGTATGTGCTGTGCTAGTAGAGAAGAACATCAGTTTCAAAAGCAGTACATTGATGCCAGTAATGATGAAAGCACAGGCTTATTTAAAGAGAGTGGCACTATTGCAGACTACCAGCCGATAAGTTTAAAAGAACATTGGAACAGTAAGTATATGAGAGACATACGTCTTAAACTACTTGCTGGAGAAACTATTCCGCAATGTGCTGTTTGTAATGACAGTATACTAAGTCAAAGCACATATCGTCAGTGGTTTACAGGCTTCTTATTTGAAGACAAGATAGACAAATGTTTTGAGGAGACAGCCGATGATGGAAGTACAACTATGGACCCTATCAGTTTTGATTATAGGGTTAGCAATCTGTGTAACTTTAAGTGCCGTATGTGTGGTGAACAACTTAGCTCGGCATGGGAAACAGAAAAGAGACAGAACGATCATTGGACGCCGGAGAGTCAGCCGTTCATGGTCCCGGAAAATAAAGAGATAATCCAAAAGTTTCAGCAAGAAGTAGTAGAAGAAGAATTTTGGGAAGCCATTAAGTCAGGCACAGTAGAAGAAATATACTGGGTAGGAGGTGAGCCATTGATGTATGATATACATTGGAAAAGTATGGCTAGACTTGCCGAAGATGGAAACTTAAACAAAGTACACTTACGTTACAACAGTAATCTAAGTAGAGTTCGCTACGGTAAAAATTATTTGTATGACTGGTTACCACAAGCAAAAGATTGGACTATGTGTGCTAGTATAGACGGCATCGGAAAAATCGGAGAGTTTATTCGCACAGGATTAGTTTGGGAAGAGTGGGATAAAAACTTTAGAGAAGGTGTTGCATGTCCAGGCGGTGACAGTAAAATGTTAATGGACTTAACACTAACAGGCCCGGGACTATTTGGCTTACGCGAGTTCGTACAGTATGCTATAGACCTTAACGTTAAAATAGAAACAAAGAATATGTTTGCATTCCACCCTGACATTGTGTTTAGTTTTATGAGTTGGCCTAGGCATATACTAGATAGGATAGTAAACAGTTTACTAGATGACTTACGCCCTATAGTTACAGAAAAACAAAGCACAGTGATAGCACAATTAGAGGCAATATTAAATACACCCACGTTTGCAGAACAGTTTCCGGACACACACGAAGAACAGTTCTTTAACGGCAGACAGTGGCAAAAAACTATTGCAGAAATACGAAACGATGGAGCACCAGGCGAAGCATTAACTATACAGGACATATACAGTGCAGACGAAGAACTATATAATTGGTACACACGAACAGACCCGAAGCATAACAGCAGATGATTGAAATAGGAGGAGTATCAGAACATTTAGTTTGGTCATACGACAAACTACTGAATACCAACCCGGATATATCTTCAACAAGCGAACTATATATCTATCACGGTATTTGTACTACTGACGACCAAGGCGGCATTTGCTCGGAGAAAGGACAAAGCGACGATAACAGAAACTTCGTTAGTATAAGTCCGCACTTCTTAGAAGGCGAGTTTGAGAGAACAAATTTTTACGGCTCGATTATTATGGTAGATGATTGGGATCAAATAAAAGACCTTTGTAATCGATATCCTAATAAGAATATGTATTACACTATGGGTATATCTACATATCCATACAACGATAAAAATATAGACTTTAGTGGATTAGTACAAGAGTTTATTAATGCTAATTGCAAAAACTTGCACATAGCATTCGTGAATGGGTGGGATATGTATCTAGATGAGTTTCGAGAGTTTGATAGAGCAGAGAAACTTGCAAAGGATTTTGAGCCTATAGGGTATGACCGTCTTAAATTTTTAATGGCTAACTGGACAATTTGTAGAAAGTATAAACGTGTCTTGCAAGGAGCAGATGTACAGTACTTTACTATATATCCTCTACGCATATCAGATAGTCCGGGTAAAAAATCTTGGCCCGACAGTATTCTAGATAAAACAGGGAACAAGATTAGATTTAAAAAACTAGTGTGCTTAAATAACTTTACGAAAACACATCGCACACAAGTAGTAGACACTATTGCTCCTTACGAACGAGACATATATTACTCATACAGAGACAAAGGAATATTTTTAAAGAAGGAAGCAGTTAATTCTTATTCTAGACACAGAGACGGCAGATTTTTGCGTAACCAAGATAGTCCTCCTTATAGAGTTATATCAAGTGCGTATTCCTGGATAGCATGTGAAACATACTTCGATTCAAACACCGATCCTACACCTGGTGGAGAAAATGACTGGGGAGGGTATGAGCACAGCTCATTAACAGGATTTATAACAGAGAAAACCTTTAAAGCATTTTATTTTGAATTGCCTTTGTTATGTGTGGGATTGCGCCACTCTCATCAACATATATCTGGATTAGGCTTTAAACTTTTCCCAGAGATATTCGACTATTCATTCGACAACATACATGATGATGGAGAGCGTATGGAAGCTATAAAGGAAGTATTAGTTAACTATCTAGAGACACCACTAATAGAAATACATGAAAAGTTTTTCTCACCCCAGGTACAGGAAAAAATAAAACATAACAAAAAACTAATTACACTAATGGCTAATAATGATCCGTTTAATATAAACGCTCAGCATTTTAAAAGACAGTAAAGTTATGAAAATTAAAACAATAAATTTTACTCGACATAATAGTAATTTGTTTGACATCGACCGGCTAACAGATATCAACACACTACTTGATCCAATTAGTCCATGGACAGCAGTGTCTCACTTTAGTCTTAACAAACTGTTAGGCACAGACATAGAACTTGTTGATTACGACGATGCTAAAGAGAACACAACAGATATACTAGAACTTTCGACTCACCTTTTTTATGCATTAAAAGAACGAGATTGGATTAGAGACAAACATATTTTAATAACTAATCCTGCTGAGCCATGGATACTGGGCATACCGTTTTTTGATCAACGAGATTACCTGCCCAAGGTATACGATGATCCCACACTGTTTAACTGGGTGTCCAATACTAAATCATTTACTATTGTGAGTGACAACGTTGATCCAAGACTGGCAAAAAAGTATCCAGATATTAATTGGGTACATGCAAATGTTTGGGAACAAGAAGCAAATACTAGCAGGCTTATACCTGAATGGTTAGAAGACGTTGACATAAAAAGGTTCATTAAAGATAACACGCATAATAATAAAAAGCATGACTTTACATGCTTACTGGGTAAAATTAAATCACACAGATTAGATATGTGGTTCAAAGCCTGTAATAACAGTCTAGTGGAAAATAATATAATAGGTAGTTGGGATAAACATATAATAAATCCAAAATATGAAAGTAATCCCTTACAATGTAATGATAGAGATGTTAAACAACAATGGGTAACACAATCTAAATTGTGGATCAGTATGGAAACATTTCCTGATGTAGGCTCTGACTTATATCCTATAACACAAATAACAGAAAAAACATTTAAGCCTATTTTGTATGGTATGCCGTTTGTTATAAATGGTAGTAGGTATATTCTAGACGCATTAAGAGACATGGGATATAATCCCTACACAGAAATATTTGGCGACTACATAAGTAAAGACTGGTCAGAAACGAATGATAATATTATACACATTATTAATAACATAGACACATATGATTGGGGTCGTATTCTACAAATAGCATTATACAATTACAAAACACTGTCAGGTAAAAACCGAGACATCTATAGACAACGTCTTATAGAAAATGTTTTCTCAGCAAGAAATACTTAATCACAACTTTAAAACACTGTTTAACATAAATGATAAATATAAGAGTAGTTAATTCTACACACACATATTTAAAAATTTAGGAGAACAACATGGCCTCAATCGGATTTATCGGAGTTGGCAAGTTAGGACAAGCCTGCGCCGAAATGGTCGCCGAAGTACATGATGTTGTTGGATATGATATTAACCCTGTAGAGCCTGAAAACTTTACAATGGTTAACGAGATGGAAGATGCTGTAAAAGGACAAGACATTGTTTTTATTGCAGTACAAACTCCACATGATCCGCAATATGATGGAAAAGCACCTACCAGCCATTTACCAAATAAGGACTTCGACTATAGTACAGTCAAGCGAGTTCTAACTCAGGTGAATGAGGTAGCAACAAAAGACCAACTAGTCGTCCTTATATCAACAGTACTACCGGGAACGGTAAGACGAGACTTCGTACATCTTATTACTAATGCACGTTTCATTTACAACCCATACTTAATTGCTATGGGCACAGTCAAGTGGGATATGGTTAATCCAGAAATGGTAATGATAGGTACAGAAGACGGAAGCGAAACTGGTGATGCGAAACAGTTAAGAGACTTTTACGATACAATTATGCAGAATGAACCAAACTATGTTATTGGTACTTGGGACGAAGTAGAATGTATCAAAGTTTTCTATAACACATTTATTAGTGCAAAAGTAAGTTTAGTAAACATGATTCAAGACGTTGCTCAAAAGGCAGGCAACATCAATGCAGAAGTTGTATGTGATGCACTTGCTAACAGTGACAGACGTATTATGGGACCAGGTTATATGAAGCCAGGTATGGGCGATGGTGGTGCTTGCCACCCTAGAGATAATATTGCCTTGCGTTGGATGGCAGAGGACTTGGACTTAGGCTATGACTTATTTGATGCAGTAATGCGTAGTAGAGAAGTACAAGCAGAGAACATGGCAAAGGAACTTATCAAGCACACTAGTGGATATATGTTCCAAGGTAAGATGTATGATGAGAAGCCTATAATTATTGTAGGTAAAGCATACAAGCCAATGGTTCCATACGAAGCAGGCTCTAGCAGTATGCTCGTAGGTCATTATGTAGAGAAAGCAGGTAATACCCTTTACTACTATGACGAACAAACAGGAGATATTCCTACAGCAGAAGTATTAAGCCAACCAGCAGTTTACTTACTAGCACATAACCCAGAGGTCACTTACGGTGAGCAATTGGACTTTGTGTCTAAGTGGTACGGTGATCACAATGTTACAGACTGTGATACTGCATTAACTGTTAAGACGGGTAACGGCACAGACTTATCCTTCCCAGAAGGCAGTGTTGTTATTGATCCGTGGAGGAAGACTCCTAAGGCTCAAGGTATTACTGTTATACATTACGGTAACACTAGGGAAGGCGTGTAAATGGCAGAAGAAAGAACCCAAGCAGATAAAGATAGAGAAGGTTGGGAAGACTATTTAGACATAGTTGGGGACTTTGTAAAATTGCCTTCTAACAGTACAGTATTGGAAATAGCACCGGGCAACGGTGCTTACCAAAGACTTATAAACACTAGTGACATTAAAAAATATATTGGGGTCGAACCATTCACACCTTGGTATGAACATTTAAAATTAGATATAGTATGGACACCAGAAGCAGAGTTTCATAATTGTACTTACGAAGATTTTACTCTTAATGAAGATGTCGACGTTGTGCTTACAGCAGGACTATTTTATCATTTAGCAAGTCCTATACATTTTATAGAAACTATTGCAAATGAATATAAGCCCGCCCTACTATACGTTGAGACAATTGGACACGTAGATATTGGAAACATGCATGCCACTGGCAAAACTAGTTCATATGCACCTGAGATGTTAAACGTAGCAGGCAGTAGATATGCAGGACGTAGAGCTGTGCCATATAATAGCGTATCAGATATTTCTACACTAGCACACTTCATCGAGTGCGTTGGATACAAGTTAATGGATTTTGAAAATATCGAAACACAAAATTCATCAAAGGTAGATAATTGCATTATGAAGTTTCATCGTTTAGGAGACAACGTATGGTCATAACAGATCAGGAAATACTAGATTATATTTTTACTAAGTGGGGCAAGAAGGAAGAGATGCGTTCTTTAAATGAGAAGTATCGATATACTCCGCCTTATCCTACAATGCATATAGAGGACTTTGTTCCTCCGCATGTAGCAAAAGCATTATACGAAGAAAGTAAAACTATACCTAAAGCATTTTGGACAACGTTCACAAGAGCTGATAGTTATATGGAAGAGTGTAATGATTTAGAAGAGGCACCAGTTGCCAGAGCAGTAGTTAGTGCCTTACACAGCAAACCTTTCTTGACATGGTTAAGCAAAGTTTGTGACGTAGGTCATTTACTCCCTGATCCGTATCTTGTGGGGGCAGGGTACATGAAAAGTTATAAAGGTGATAGTTTAAAAATACACACTGACTTTAATTGGAATGAACAATGTCAAACACATAGGGCATTAAGTTTGATTCTATATTTTACTCCTGAATGGGAGCCAGAGTGGAATGGAGATTTACAATTTTGGGACTTCGAGAAGAAAGATAAAATTGTAAGTTACTTCCCAGAGATGGGCAATGTTGTAATTTGGAAATATCACAAACGTGGCTTTCATGGACATCCTAATCCGATAGATTGTCCTGAGGATAAGTTTAGAGTAGGCTTTAGACTATTTTATTATATCAGCGACAGTGTACATGATTGGAGAGATCCACCACATAAAAGTTTATATTGGTATGACAATGATAAGAACCAGCCTTATCACATTGATACTGAATACGGACATGGAGAGTTAGATGCTGACGAAGATTGAAGTATGTAATAACGAAGTGAACATACCTAAATACGATAACCCGCTATTTAAACGATGCGGAGAAAGTATTAACATTAGAAATGTAGATGTAGCAGAATTTAAAGGCGGCTATGCTTTACAAGATGAAGACATAACAAAGAAATTAAAAGAATATACCAAAGATGGATTAACTGATATATTTGTTGCTGATGGTAAGCACCTTATACAAGAAGAATATAAAACAGTTTTTAGAGACTGGATTGGTTCTACAAAACTTAATACTATACATGGATTAGACTTATATCGACATGCAAGTATTACTAACGGCACATCGGAAGCATTTCAAATGTTTATGATGAGACATAACAACAGGCGCTTCAAAGTAGCAACAGGCGACTTCATGATGCATAAGATTGCCTGTAACGTAATGAATCTTGATTGGGAATGGCTTTCAGAACATAATGCACTAGAGCCAGGCGATGCTTTAATAATTAGTTGTCCGTTTAGTGATACCGGCTGTAAGCATAACCAGTTAACTGACTTTTTACTAACAGCAACAAAAATGGATATTCCTGTTTTAATAGACATGGCTTACTTTGGTATGTGTTCAAATATAAATATAGATTTATCCCACAATTGCATCGAAGAAGTAACATTTAGTTTAGGCAAAACATTTCCTATTATTGGTGCTAGAGCAGGTATAAGATTTCAACGTGATGAGATTGACGACCCTGTAATGTTTGCAAACCAAAATGGTATCGTGAATAACTTTGCCTGTAAGATAGGTGTGTTCTGTATGTTAAACTGGAGTCCTGATTACATTCCAGTTAAATACTATGACGCCTACTATGCCTTGTGTTTACACAACGACTTAGAGGTAACTAATTGCGTATTGTTTGCTACATCACAAGAAGCAAAATATAAAAGCATAAACAGAGGCAACCACAGAACAAGACTGTGTGTTAGTAAATTTTTATTAGAGAACTATGACTACTTCGCGAAAAATAAATAGGTTCGGTTTTGAGTATGACATTGCTGATGCAAAGGATTATTTCGATCCGGATTTCAAATACTGTGCATTACTATGGAGTCATATCAGTAATGAACCTGGCGGCACAGTGAGAACTTGCTGTATTGCAAAAGACAGAATTAAAGATAAACACGGCAAAGATTTTAACCTAGGTGAACATTCGATGCTTGAAATACTTAATAGCGAAACAATGACTAACATGAGAAATAGAATTCGTGAAGGCGAAGATATTCCTAACTGTGAGACGTGTTGGGTAGATGAGAGCAACGGAAAAGAGTCTAAACGACAGCAGTACAATAACTATTATAAAGAATGGTATGGCGATGATTGTATTAACTATTCCGTTGAACCTGAAAGACTAATAGATGTACAGTTAATATTTGATAACACATGTAATTTAAAATGTAGAAGTTGCAACACAAACTACAGCAGTAAGTGGAGAGAAGAATCTATAGACAGAAATATTCCTTTTTGGGAAACAACTGCTGAAATTAATATGAACGACATAGAGCGTAGTGCATTCTGGAAAACAATGGACGACTGGACTAAAGATGTAATGCGTATGGAAATAATGGGCGGTGAGCCTTTCTATATGAAAGAGTTCAAACAGTTTGTGGATTATTTGATTGACACAGGTAGGTCAAAGAATGTAGCATTAACATTAAGTACTAACGGTACTATTGCTGATAAAGATTTCCTAGACAAGATGGTTAAAAACTTTAAGGACATAGCATTTAGTGTTAGCATAGACGGAGTAGAAGATAAGTTCACGTACCTCAGGCACCCAGGCAAGTGGGACGAGGTAAAACAAAATTTAGATTACTATTATGAATTACATAACAGTGAGCACCCTGTGTTTGTACAAATAACACACACAGTTACCGCACTGAACATTTTATATTTGCCGGACTTCCACGAATACTTTAAGACTACATTTCCTAACTTTAAGATTTGGAATAATTCGGTACACTATCCTAAATGGATATCGCCACCAGTACTTCCGAAGTCAGCGAAAAAGATAGTTTCAGATAAATTATTAAGATATGATTGGTTACCTCAGTACAGAGAAGAAGCCAATGCACTAGTAAACTTTATGAACTCACCGCTATATGTAAATGGCGACAGTGTAGTTAGCAGTTTAAAAAATAAATTTGATGCTGAAAAGTTAAAGTTCTTTGATGAGCGTAGCAGTCAGCAAAAATGGACTATATTCAAATCTCAAATAGTGGGAGGAGATATATACCGAGAAGAAAACTTTGTTAAAGTTTTCCCTGAACTGTATGAGTTAATTAAACATGAGTTTGATTATGATGCAGAATTTGAAGCAGTGTCGACAGCAGGGTTCCTGCCTGTCAGTCAAGGGGAGTATAGCAATTGAGTAATACATATTGTCCACTACCTTGGAATCATTTAGCAACACACCCACACGGTGGTGTAACATTATGTTGTATAAGTGATCACACTGATGGCTTGAATCGAGCAAGGAATTATAAGGAGGACCATAACCAATTCTTTGATTTAAACAAGCAGTCAGTTGAACAGCATATGAATAGTGACTACTATAAAGAAGTTCGACTGCAAATGCTAAACGACGAAAAACCAAAAGCATGTATGCGATGCTATGAGGAAGAAGACAAAGGAGTGAAAAGCAAACGACAACATGAGACCGAAGTATTTAAACAAAATACCACCGATTGGGCATCCAAACTTACTAGTGAGGATGGGAGCATACCTATGGATTTGCGTTTTGTTGAGCTTAGGCTTGGTAATGTATGCAACGTTAGGTGCCGTACTTGCAATCCAGCAAGTAGTTCAAAGTGGCTCGAAGATTATAAAGACATTGTTGAAAAGGCTGACTTCATAAACAAGGGTTACTTAGGATTAAACTTTCCGGAAGACTTTAAGTGGGCAGAGGATGATAACTTCTATGATGATTTATTTGACTCTGCACCCAATTTAGAATTACTATATATTAATGGAGGGGAGCCAACATTAATTAAACAACACTGGGCATACTTACAAAAATTAGTAGACAGTGGCAGAAGTAAAAATGTTATACTATGGTACAACATTAATTGCACTATGCTACCGCCTATTGCTTTAGAACTGTGGCCCGAGTTCAAAGAAGCAAGAATATGTTTAAGCATAGACGACCTAGAAGATCGTAATGCTTTTATACGAACAGGTACTAACTGGAATGCTGTATTAAAGACCATAGAAACTTTAAAGCAAAACAGAGACAAGTTAGTTCTAAGAATAACACAAACTGTGAGTGCATACAATTATGCAACGTTGCCTGAGTTTTTTAAATGGGCAGAGATGAATGGGATAGAAGTTGACATGAACTTCGTGTATGATCCTGATTACCTAAGTCCTGCGGTTATACCCGTCAAGGCTCGAGAGTTGATACATACAGAATTTAGAAAAGAATTAGGCAATGACCACAAACTAGGAACACTGTTGAGCATGTTTAACAACAGCGATTGGGACGAGTTAAAGTGGGAACAGTTTTGTCGTTATAACGATTTATTAGATAAGAATGATGAAAGTAACTGGAGAGAAGCATTCAGTAAACTTGTAGACAAGGTAGAAGAAAGTGGACATACTAGCATTTACTAGACCTAAACTCGTAGTGTTAAGATGCTTAATGCATCTAGGACTTGCTACGGCTGTGGTACTAGGACCAAGTAACTACTTGTGGGTATCACTTGTGGCATACTTTTGGTTTGCAAGTATAGGCAACAGTGTTGGACAACACAGATACTTTGCTCATAAAACATTTAAGACAAGCAAACTTTGGGAAAGGGTGTTAATACTAAGTGCCACGTTGGCAAGTGTTAGTAGTGTGTTTGGATACATAGTTACCCACAGAGAACACCATAAGCACACAGACGATGCTTTAGACCCCCACAGCCCACATCATATGAGTACATGGCGCAGTTGGACATTAGACTTAACTGATACAGGACGTTGGGATCTGCGTAATGCTAAAGACTGGATAAAGAACAAAGACGTAATGAATGCTCACAAATACTTTTTTGCATATATATTATTATATATAGCATTGCTAGTAATTATAGATCCTATGTTAATTATATATGCATACCTTGTACCAGCAAGTTTATGCGTATGGGCAACAGGTGCCTTTAACACATGGGGACATGGGCACGGGTTACGCAGTTTAGGATATAGAACTTGGGACACGCAAGACAAAAGTGTTAACCATCACGTGGTCAACTTAATAACGTTTGGCGAAGGATGGCACAATAATCATCACCGCAACCCTGGTGCTTGGCATCAAGGTGAGAAATGGTGGGAATGGGATTTAAACGCATGGATAATAAGATTAATAAAACAGTAGAAGAAATAAAAAAGTTAGCAGAAGGCGATGCGTTCTGTATCCTACCTTGGATACACATGCACCCTTGGCCCGATGGCAGAGTGTTTACATGTTGCTTGAGTGAGCATGACGCACCTATCGGTAACTTAAACGAGATGGACCTAGATGAATGTTATAACAGTGATAACATGAAGTCGTTTAGATTAGACATGCTCGACAATAAGAAAGTATCTAACTGTAATAGATGTTACGAGCTAGAAGAAGTAGGACATGATACGTTGCGTAAGAGAAGCAACGATGAATTCATATTTGAAAAGTATGACTTACACGAAGATAAGTCGCATATTGTACAAGAGACAAAAGAAGACGGCAGTTTAGATGATGTACATCTAACTTATATGGATATCAGATTTAGTAATATATGTAACATGCGTTGCAGAACATGTGGACCTGATTTAAGCAGTCAATGGTTCGACGAGGCAGTAGACAGTAAATTTAACAGAACTCCTGAACAAAAGATATTGCAAATAAGAAAAGGAAATACTGCATTTATGGAACAGTTCGATCCGTACTTGCACACAGTAGAGAAAATTTATTGGGCAGGCGGTGAGCCGTTACTAATGGATGAACATTGGTACATCATGAACAAGTTAGTAGAAATGGGCAGAACAGATGTAAGAATATTTTACAACACCAACTTTAGTAAACTAACATACAAAGACGAAGACGCCGTTGAGCTCTGGAAGAAGTTTAAGAATGTTAGCATAGGAGCCAGTTTAGATGCAGGCTGGGAGAAAGGCGAGTACTTGCGTAAAGGAACTATATGGAGTGATACACTTGCAAATAGAGAACGTCTAAAGCAAGAACTACCGCAACACGACTTTAACATTAGTTGTACGGTTAGTATTTTTAATGTATTAGACGTATGCAACTTTTATAGGAAGTTGTGTGATATAGAATTTATAGAACCAAAAGACTTTGGTGTTAATATTTTACTAGGTAAGCATGTACATAGAGCAACAGTATTACCACTACATTTACGAACTAAAGCAATAAATCAGATTAAAGAAACGTTAGCATGGATCGAAGGTAAAGACCCTGTGGGTCGTGCAACAGATACATTCAACAGCCTGTTACAGTTTATGGAAGGTGACGACAGCCACTTACTATCAGACAGTATGCAAGAGGCTAAAGAGATGGACAGGTTTAGAGCAGAGACATTGTTTGAAGTGTTCCCTGAGCTGAGCGACATAAGTTCATACTACAATGAGGGTGCACCTTTTGGCGAATAGACCAGAACATTTTTGTATACTACCTTGGATAAACCAAGAGGCTCGTACCAACGGAGAGATTGGTGTGTGCTGTGTTATGCAGGAAACTGTACCAGACATGAACTTGGCTGATGGTGCTACATTAAAAGATGCATGGGATAGTAAATGGTTAGCAGACCTTAAGGAAGACTTCTTAGCAGGAGAGAAGCCTAAGGCATGTTACAACTGCTGGAACGAAGAAGACGCAGGCATTGATAGTAAACGTTTACGAGAACTTAGAAAGTTTGCACACCACGTAGATAACTTGGAGCATGCCAAACCTAAGAGCATGGATTTGAAACTAGGCAACATCTGTAATACTAAGTGTAGAATATGCACAGGCTTCGCAAGTAGTCAGTGGGTGCCGGAAGAAATAGAACGTGACGGTGAGTCTAATCAGTTTGCACAACTAATGGGCAGGCTAGGACGTTGGCCCGAACTAAATGAAAAGTTCTGGGACGATATAGAAAGTCAAATCGAAGAAGTAGAGAGTTTGGAATTCTTTGGCGGTGAGCCGTTCTTAATTAAAAGACATTTCGATATATTACAAACATTAGCAGATAAAGGCAGAGCAAAAGATATAACACTAAGTTATAATACTAACGGTTCTATATACCCGGCACAACACATGGACTTGCTTAAACAGTTTAAAGATGTGCAAGTATTCTTTAGTATAGACGGTGTAGGTGAAAGGTTTAATTACATTAGACACCCACAACAGTTTGATGAAGTAATGGAAAACTATTGGAAGTTTAAAAATACAGACTTTATAAGAACAAATATATTTTACACAGTTAGTATATTTAATATTATGTACATGGATGAGTTACTAGAGTACCAAAAGGAACACAGTATCGAAACTGAAATACATTTCAATATGGTGTATGTACCACAACACATTAGTCCTAAAGCATTGCCTAAGAAAGCAAAGGAAGCCATCACAGAGAAGTATAAGACACACAGCGATCCTAGAATACAAAGTACATTAAACTTTATGAACCAAGAAGACTACGACGGCTACATGGATGAGTTTGTAAGACAAACAGCATTCAGTGATAGGTACAGAGACGAGAGTGTTGCTAGTACCTTCCCTGAGTTATACAAGTATGTTAGACCTTGGTTTGAAAAGGAAGGTATAATGGAGTTGCAAGAGCAAATGCAGTTTCTAAAAGCAGGTAATAAACATGACAAGTTATAGTAAAACATTCTGTCCGTATCCGTGGATACACATTATGACACAGCCTAGTAGTACTATTAATATATGCTGTGTTGCTAGTGGTCAAATTAAAAAAGATGACGGCAGTATATTAATGCTTAACAAAGGCGATGATATATCCACAGTGTGGAACAATAATCATTATAGAGAGATAAGAAAGCAGATGATAGAAGGTGATCGTGTAGATGGTTGCCAGCCTTGTTATGAATTAGAAGACCTAGGCATTCCTAGTTATAGAGAAAACTATATTGAGGATTGGATGGGCTTCCACAGAAATGCAAAGCAAGTAAAAGAGATAGTCGATAAGAGTATTGATAATAATTATGTTGTAGAAGAAGCACCGCAATACTTAGACTTTAGATTAGGAACACTATGTAACTTAAGATGCAGAATGTGCCAAAGTCAAAACAGTAGTGCAATCTACAAGGAGTTACAAGATGAAGAATTATACACCGAAGAAGAAAGACAGTTTGTCGTGGATACAAGTCACTGGGGCGATTTCAGTGATTATACTCAGCCTTGGTTTGATGATCCTAGCTTCCTTGCAACAGTCGAAGAATGGTTGCCTAATGTCAACAGGTTATACTTCACCGGCGGTGAGCCCACTATTATACAGCGAGTGTATTGGATCCTCAACAAATGCATCGAGCTCGGAATAGCAAAGGATATCGACTTAGTGTTTAACAGTAACATGACTAATATACAGCCTAGGTTTTTAGAAACTATAGGACAGTTTAGAGATGTATTGATGTGTTTAAGTGTAGACGGCTATGCTCAATACAACGACTATATTAGAAGTGGAAGTACATGGAGCGTTATTGACAAGCACATTAGAGACTATGCTGATTCTGAAGTAGTAGGTAATATTTTGTTTAGTCCTGTTATACAAATATATAACATACTAAACATTACAGACTTACTTGACTATGCTGAAGAGATATCAAATGAGAGTGGGCGTAGGATTGATATAAGTTTCTTATTAAACAACTACCCAAAGTGTTTAGATATTAGAAACTTACCACAGAACGTTCGTGATGTTGCTATACAACAATTAGAGACATGGTCCGCAACAAGTAAGTACTTTGATGCTGACGAACGTAACAAGCAAACAGTACTAGGACTAATTAAAGCATTAAAAGAATCATACAACGAAGACAGTGAAGAACAAATGCAAGTGTTTAAAGAATATACATTGCTACTTGATAGTAAACGTGAACAAAGTATGAAGGAAAGTATTCCTGAACTATGGGAGTTACTAGGTTGGACGTAAGCAATAAGAAGTGGTTATACGTTAGCGGCTGTAGTCACTTAGCGGGTAGCGAAGTAGTTGAGCAAGGTAATACTGCTAGAACTAATAAAGCAATTAGTTTAGTATGGCCTGGCTTACTTGCAGACGATTACAATCTAAATTATATTAATCAGTGTGTGCCTGGAGCAAGTAATGAATACATAGTTAGAAGCACCATGCAGTTTGTTTCTAAATGGTTACAGCAAGGTAGAGATCCTAGTGAACTGTTAGTAGTAATAGGATGGAGCACAAACGAACGTATAGAGTTTACACACGAACATAACGGACATACGCAACATTATCATTGGGCAAACGGCTGTGACTATAAACCTTTTTATAGAGACGGTGACGGACCTAACTTTAAAAATTGGTTCAAAGCATTGCAACTATATCATACCGACTTTGACTTCGGAATGACCAAACGTGTAATAAATATTACTCTACTAGATACTTTCCTAAAGAAGGCAGGTGTAGAGTATATACAAACAAATAGTTGTGCAAAGATGGATGAAGGTCAATGGGAGTTCTTAAACATAGAACACTTAAAAGAATCTTTTCCGTTTGATACATTTTTTGAACCGTATGACAGTTTTGTAGATCAGTATAAGGATACACATGCTAATCACTTTTCCGATTGGCTACATGCTGATGCTTTTATACACGAGCAGTACTACAACAAATTTAAAACTGAATTAGCAGGAATGTAAAATGAGCGAAGATGAAATGAATGGATTAGGTAAGACAACTAAGGTTATAGACCAAGGTGACTTGTACGGTAATCCTATACCAAAGACAGAAGACAAACCTAAAAACACAGAACAGGACTTGGATCTAGATGACATTGAACTTTCAGAAGAGGAAGAAGAAATGTTAAAGAAGAAACTTGATAATATCAGGAAGAATGATCCATTTATATATAGATGAGAATATTAGGAATTAGCAGTATGTATCATGACGCAAGTACTTGCGTTATAGAAGATGGCGATATATTATTCGCCGGACATGCCGAACGATACAGCAGAATAAAAAACGATGCCTACATAAATCAAAAACTTATGAAGGATACTCTCAAGCATGGGCTACCTGATGTTATTGTTTTACACGAAAGCAGTAAACTAAAACAGAAGCGTAAACTAAAACAAATGACATGGTCTAGTATTAAGTCGGCGTTTACTGAACCTACTGCTGAAGAGTGGATAGCGAAGTATTATCCACAACTAAAAGGTATTCCTGTTACTAACTGTTTACATCATGAGAGTCATGCCGCGGCAGGAGTGCTAACTAGTAACTTTGACGATTGTGCTATTATGACAATTGATGCTATCGGTGAATATCAGACTGCAACAATTTATAGATGGGAAACACAAAGAGGCGGATCAACTAGACTAGACTTAATGCACGAAGTTAAGTTTCCAAATAGTTTAGGATTGTTTTATAGTGCTATTACAGGTGCTGTAGGATTAAAGCCTATGGAAGATGAATACATATTGATGGGTATGGCGGCTTACGGCAATCCTGTGTATGTAGAAAAAATGAACAAAGAATTATTCATAAGCGAAATAAGTGAAACACGGAATGGTCAAATAACAGGCAATTTGTCAACAGCACTACAGACTATTGACATGAGCAAAGGCTTACCTGAAAGTTTTATGAGCAAAGAGGCACTATCAGACGAGCAGATACAGTTTGACTTAGCCGCAAGTGCCCAAGTAGTTTGTGAGCAACGTATTATGGCATACGCAAAATTAGCCAAAGAATATACTAAAAGTAACAACTTAGTTTTTATGGGAGGGTGTGCATTAAATTGTGTAGCCAACAGTAGACTATATGACCTCTATCAGAACGTACACATCATGCCTAACCCAGGTGACGCTGGCTCCAGTTTAGGAGCCGCGGCACTATTTTATTATAACAAAACCGGTAAACGTGTTAATTGGGAAACACCTTTCTTGGGATACACCATTAACGGTGATTGGCCTAAAGAAAAGTTCCTTGCAAGTCTACGCAAGGGAGAGATATTTGGAGTTGCAAATGGTCCTGCAGAGTATGGACCGAGAGCATTCGGAAACAGAAGTTTATTTGCTGATCCTAGAGGGGACACTATTAAGGATAAAGTAAATGAGATTAAACGTAGACAGCAGTTCAGACCTTTTGCTCCTATCGTGTTAGAAGAACATGCTAGTGATTGGTTTGAGATGCCTGGCGGCAAGATAGATTCGCCTTACATGCAATTCGTTGCCAAGTGTAAGAAGCCAGACGTAATACCTGCGGTTGTACATGGGGATGGTACAAGCAGAGTGCAAACAGTAAACAGACGGAATCATCCAGAACTATATCATGCTATGCGACAATGGTATGCAGAGACAGGATGCCCAGTTGTTCTTAATACAAGTTTAAATATTAAAGGACAACCTATTGTTAACACAGCCAAAGAGGCAGAAGAATTTGCCACACACTACAAGGTCCCCGTTCATGTCAAAGACGATTAGCAGAGAGGAAATTCTAAAAATATCACGCGAACCGTGGTTGCACGATGATTCATTATCCGATGAAGAAAGAATGATGTGGAAGATGAAAGGCAGATGTCATGTGTGTGGTATTGATACTAGATTCCATAGGGACGATTGTGAATGGAGTTCTGTACAACTCACATGGGGCAACATGGATCGCAGGATGGAACGCGAACTGTTTAATGCTAGTCCTATAACGTTAACCAGCACACAACTAGATACATTAATAAAAGGTAAGAACTGATGTACGATATTTTTTACATTGGTGACAACGACACACTAAAAGAAAGATTGCCATTTGCAAAACAAATAGACACGGTTACAAGTATACAGCCTAATACAAAAATGTATTGGCTAGTAGATACTAATACAAAGATAACCGATTGGGAAATATTTGACTTTAAGCCTGATACCCACACAGAGAAATATCAGCATGTATGGAAATGGAACAGCGAAAATTATGGAGGGGTGAGTTTATTACCCAAACGTGAAAATAAAGAAACTGTATGGCATAACAAAGTGGTATGTAAGAAATACTTTGATATGTTGTTTGAGGAAGCACCAGGGAACTACTTTGAACATAATCCTAACAGTACTCACGTTTGGTGTATAGACAGTGAATACATCTTAGGGGAAGATATAGATTGGGCACCAGGGAACTTCGAGCCTAACTTTATTCACAGTTTCCATTTGCGTGGACAACTAGAACACAAGTATCCTAAACAGGAAGGCGGTGTTAAGTTATATCCACGCGATTGGAAACAAGCAGATACAAAGTATCACAAGTTCTTAGATACCAAAGCAGACTATCCTGTGTTGTTTACAAAGTCGCCTACGGCTTATGCACAACGTAATACATACAATCATGACTATGTATGGGTAGTGGATGTACAATACAAAACTAACTTACACACTTTCGATTGGGTACCTAATCCATTTGAAGCAGAAATGCTTCATGTGTTTAAGATGCCTTACCAATTGCAAGAGAAGTACCCAGAAGCAATGGGTGGCATTAGTTTAGTACCAAAGCAATTTAAAGATGCAGAAATAAAAATACACAAAGCATGTCCTATAGAAGACGAGGCGTATGATGTATTTTATGTAGACGAAGACGAGTTCACGGCAGAAACTTACAGCGAGTATGCAGAGCGTAGTAAGACTGAATGGTTTTGGATTGTGGACAGAGATCACACGTTCAATGGTAAACTATTATTCGTGCCTAGTGTACATGAGCGTGAATATATTCATGTGTTTAAGATACCAGGACACCTAGAAGAACGTTATCCGTTAGACTGCACAGATGCATGGGATAATAGATGTGGAGGTGTGCGTTTAGTACACAAAGACTTTGACATGACTAAGCATAAGCACCAAGAAGATATATGCCCAGTACGTTATGATATATTTTATGCTGACGACATTAACGATTACGAAACACCTGCAAGAAAAAGTAGAACAAAAATGTTTTGGCTTGTAGACAGCGAACACCAAATAAACGAGGAGTTTAAATATGTACCACAACGATATGACCAAAAGTGCATACAAGTATTCAAGTTTCCAAATGACTTGGAACACAAATACCCAAAAGCAATTACAAATATCAGCGACAACAGAGCAGGAGGTATTAAACTTGTTCCAGTCAATGGGAGTGGCGATACCAAATACAACGAGCAAAGCCCAGTCGGTGGTAAGACATACCCCATCAGATTTACTGATGCATCAGCTGAATCACTTGCTGAAGATAGTTGGATAGTACCTACAGCATTTGAAGATGCTATTAGTAGCATACCGTGGCAACCCAGTGTGTTTGAAAAGAACACACAACATGTATTTGCTAACGGACTGTTACGTTGGGTGCCAGTAGACTGGAATGGTGAAATAAAAGAACACGACTTTAGTCCTGTTGTAATGGACATACAGTTTGAACAATTTGATTCATACTCACAAGGACTTGCTGAAAGTAGTTTCAATTGGTTCTGGGTAATAGACAAAGACGTTACAGTGTTAGAAACATTTGACTTTGACTTCCAGCCTAATGTATTTGATGAAGGTAAGCAACATGTATGGCAGAAACTTAATCCAATAACTAATAAGCAATATGACTATGGCGGTGTTAGTTTAAGACACAAAGATGAAAAGAAAGGTAGACCTAAATACATACGAGAACCTGCTTGTACGCAACAAGAATTTCCAGTGTACCAAGTACAGCCAGAAGATATAGAACGTGGCTTAGACGGTGTCTATGAGAATCTAGCAGGTAATACTAGCACTAGTATGATGTGGGTAGTTGACAGTTTAGTTGAAGTAGAAGATGACTTTGACTTTAGTTATTACCCTACACAGTATGATAAAGACGTTGTTCATATATGGGAACACAACGGTAGCAGTAGAGAAACAGGTGTTAGACTATTACCTACTAATATAAAGTACATTAGTGCAGAACAGATTATAGAGAACAAGTTCGATAGACTAAAACAAATGCCTAAGGTAGCAAGTAAAGAACCAGTATGGCCTTGTGAGCAGTTAACAGAAGTAACTGTTGCAGGTGTACAAGCAATACTAGACAAGCACAGTGATTCACATTATGTTTGGACAGTTGATCCTGATGTAGAACAAGACAACGACATTATATCACAAAGCATTATACCACATGAACAGTTTGTTAACAACGTACATGTTTGGAAAACATCTGTGGGAGCAGGTGGTTTAAGACTGTGGCCTACTACATATGATACAAGCAAACTAACTGATGAACAAGTACTAACAAGTAGTATACCTGAACAATTAATTATAGATGCTGTAGCAGGAGAACATAAAGAGTATGCTGTTTGTTACTTGAATAGCGATAGCAGTTTACTAGAACAAATAAATCAATTCAGTAACAATTGTGAAAGTAATATGTTCTGGGTAGTTGACCCGCATGTTGAACTAATGGACGATTGGACATTTGATTATGTACCTAACAGATGGGAAGGTCAAGTCGTACACATATGGCAACACAAAGGTAACAGTAAGAACAGTGGTGTTAAGTTAATGCCTAAAGGCACTTACAAGCAACAAGAGGTTAAGGATAACAGTTATCCTAGTTTAAAAGAAATGACTGGCATAGCAAGTAAAGATCCTGTTTGGCCCGTAGAGCAATTGCACGACCTCACTAGTAAAGAAGTACAATCAATTTTAAGCAAACACAAAGACGTAGGCTATGTGTGGACAGTTGATCCTGACATAGAACTAGATGCTGATATCATTTCACAAAGCATTATACCACACACTGATAACAGTAACATAGTACATGTGTGGAAGAGAACAGACTCAGAAGGATTAGTTATCGGACATGGCGGACTTAGATTGTGGCCCACATGTTATGATGCAAGTGTGTTAAGCGATGAGCAGGTGTTAACTTGTAGTATCCCGGATCAGTTTATTCTAGATGCTGTGGCTGGAGAGCAAAAAGAATATCCTAAGTACTGGTTAGACGGAGAGATGGATATACTAGAACAACTTGCAGACTTTGATACTAGATGTGACAGTGCTATGTATTGGGTAATGGATCCTTATATCACATTAGCAACTAATTGGAACTACGACTTTATACCTACTAAGTGGGAAGAAGATATTGTGCATGTGTTCCAAGACACTAACCAAGACTTTAGAAGTGTGCGACTAGTACCCAAAGGCACGTTTAACGACAAGCAGTACAGCATTAAACAAATTGTTAATAACAGTTTCAGCAAGTTAAAGAAAGTTTACACAATAGCAACAGTTCCTACACATTGGAAGCAATACATGTTTAAAGAACTTGTGATAAGTGGTACACTTAAACAACACATGGACAGTATACAATCAGAGAATGAAGATTGGTTCTTTACAATAGATGATGACGTACAAGAACTAGAACAGTTTGTATTCTCATATACACCTCAACTAGACAGTGTGCGTAAAGCACATGTGTGGCAAAGACTTAATCCAACAACAGGTTTAACACAGAGTTATGGTGGAGTTAGACTTTGGCCCAATCCTGTAACTAATGTTATGAAAGAAGTAACATCAGATAAGATACGTTTGAATAAACTTGATGCAGGTAAGTTACAGTATGTTAAACAGCCAGCAAGTGAGATTAAACCTTACAACGTGTTTATGCTCAGTTACAAAGAAGATATAGATGTTGTTGAGCAACACATACAAGCAATTGAACGTAAAGGGTTAACAGTAAAACATGTAAGGGGTTTAAAAGGTATCTTTAATGCACACAAGCACTGTGCAGAACAAGCCGACACTAAACTATTTTGGGTAGTTGACGCTGATGCACTAGTACATGATGACTTTAATTTTGATTACATACCAGATGTGTATGACCAAGATGTGGTACATGTGTGGGCAAGTAAGAATCCTGTAACGGGTGAAGAGTACGGTTACGGCGGAGTTAAACTGTTTAACACAGAACAAGTGCGTGGTGCAACCAGTTGGGGTTTAGACTTTACCACAGGGTTAAGTAATAGATTCAAATCAATGCCACAGATTAGTTGTGTAACAAACTTTAATGTAGATGCAGAAAGTACATGGCGTAGTGCATTTAGAGAATCTGTTAAGTTAACATTGAGTAGGGAACGTGATCCTGATGCACAGCGTAGACTGGAAAGTTGGTTACATCCTGTACCTGATGCATACTTTAGAAGTGAAGCAAAAGCAGGTGCGGAACAAGGAAAACAGTTTGCTATCAAGCACAAGGACAATGCTGAACAATTAAACAAGATTAACGATTACGAATGGTTGGGAGCAGAATGGACAAAGTTGAGAAATACATCAGAGTTAGAATAGATATGTTATGTGAAGAACGTGCCAAGAACGATAACGAAGTTGCTCACATGGTGATAGATAAATGTGTGGGTGAACTGAGTTATGTGCTAGAACTAATAGGGAGACAAAAGAAGTGAAACTGGAAACAATACAACTGGACACATGGGAGGCTGTAAGTGAGTACATTGACGACGGCTTTTATATACCAGCACCCAGTTACTTCGAACATGTGATACAGCATCGCAATTACTATCCTGCACATGCGTTTAGCAAAGGGCAGTTGGCGTCAAAGAATTGGTTACTGGAACAGTTAAATGCTGTACACCCTGAACGAAGTTGTACTGTTGCTATATTGGGCAGTTGGATTGGCACACTGGTAGAACCTTTAATACATGTTATTGAACCGCAAAGAATATATGGCATTGATATGGATGCTGATGCTATCACTAAGTCCGAGAAACTTAATCAAAAGTATGTGCAAGACGGTTGGCGATATAAAGGTGTAGTAGCAGATGTAAGTCAGTTAGATTGTGCTTACATGCAGTTTGAAACAAGTGGAGAACTTATAACTGTTAAGCCAGACATTATCATTAACACCAGTTGTGAACATATGAATCAGGATTGGTTTGAAAGTGTTGCTCCGGATCAGTTAATAGTGATGCAAACAAATAACAGTGAGGACTATGACGGGCATATAAATACCTGTAGCAGTATTGCAGACGTACAAAGAAAATACCCACTAGACGTTCGTAGAAGCTCATACGTGGGAGAAATGATTACACCTGCGTACACACGCTTCATGCAGATAGGATACAAACAACGATGATATCACCCTGTATATCTAAGTGTGATAACACCAGAGAATTTTGTCCTGGTTGTGGTCGCACTGCGGAAGAAAGGACAGAATGGAAGGGCGGCGCTGAACTAAGTCGCAAGAAACAAATTTTAGAACACTGTGCAAGCCGTTTACCAAAACAAGACTTTGAGTATTGGCAAGAACAATACAAGCTCAAAGTTGCTAGAATAACGAGAGAAAAACCATGACACCATTAATGATAGGCAAACGAATTGCTAACAGCATAAGCACAGCAGTGGAAAAACATACACAATCACTAGCACCTGAGCCACCCAATCACATGAACATACACACCACAAGCCACGGTGTACCAGGAGACTTGATGTATGCATTTGGTTCCAAAGCCATTAAAGACTTGAGATTGCGTAGTGGTATGAGCATGAACGTGTTCACAATCAGTGCAGGAGGAGAGAGTCACAAGCATTCATTTGCATCAAACAGTGAACGTGAAGCAATGTTATTGTTATACTTGGGTAAAGAACCCAGTCAGTTAGGCTACACAGATCCTAGAAACAATGAGTATCACAGCAAAACTGTGGCGCTTGGAGAGACTTTTATACTGAGCAGTCACCATCCATTCCATTTAAGCAACATACATTCACATACTCCAGCAGTGTACTTGGCTCTTAATGCACATTTAGATTGGGCAGAGTCAGTTAGACATTGGCAACACACTTGGTAAACAGTAATGCAGTTTGATATCATACACAATAAACATTTGCTCACCTGTTTTATAGGCAACAAAGGTTTTATTAATAGAGAACTACACAGGCATTTTAATGCTAATGGAGTAGATGCAGAGCTGGTGAGTGTTGAATATGCACTAGCACAACCACCAGAATGGGCAAAGTCACGTCAGTTCTTTTGTGGATTAAGTGATGTTAACCTAAAGACCAAACTGGTAGAGGGATTAAGCACTGACGATTGGATCAGCATAGTTGATAAGAACACCAACGCACCGTTCTATGACCTCAACCGGTTAGGTGTAAACTGTTTATTGATAGGTTCAAATGTTATCATAGACAGCGATCCTGGTATAGGCGATTCAGTATTACTGTATGGAGTGTTCATCAGTCACAGTGTGCGTATAGAACCTTATGTGGTTGTAGCACCCAATACTTATATAGCATTCTGCAAACTGCATCAAGGTGTACACATAGGTGTGGGATCAAGCATAATAGGCAGACAGAACGCCAACAACTATATAGCTGAGTACTCAAACATCACAGCACTAACACAAACAGGCACATACTTGAACAATAGACTGCTTAACGGGGAAGGCAGTAGGGATCGCCACATACTGTAGAAGCGGCGCAAAACGTAAAAATCTGCGTTAAGTTTAAAAAATGGCGTAAAACACAAAATGGCGAGCTAATGTAAACGGCGTAAAGCGCCAAACACTAGCTCTAACCTAGACAATCGCTTACTTGTTATCAAACAATGATACAACTATAAGTAATGTGATCAAACCCACAAAGCCCATTGAACCTAATGATTCAACTAACCCTGCTATATTGCCAACAACATCACTTATAAAAGCGTTGCTACCAAACAATAAGTTTGCCACTATGCCTAATCCTAGTAATGATACTAAGATTCCTGTTAAGCCTGAAACAAAAGTTCCTGCTTTTTCTATTATACTATTCATAAATACCTCCTATGATTTGTATATGAACAACTATTATACTGTATATGCTGTTCATTGTCAACCTTTTGAGTAGTGTGTTAATACTGTATAACCATATACTAGTGGTTGAATCCTAGTAGACTAATACTTATATAGTGTTGAAAGGAGGTTAACACACCTTTATTTTACACAGTAATGATTGGATATAAGTAAATAACACTATGTATGTATGTGTGTGCAATGCTATTACTAGCGGTGATATAGAACGTGATCCAACGTTAATAACCAGTTGTGGAACTAAATGCGGTAGATGTATACCATATGTGCAGAGAAACTGTTATGCTGGTACAGATGTAGAGATATTCACTCATGAGCAACTAGTAGCACTGTACAAGAAGAGTATAGCTACTCCACAAAAATCTTAGATAAAAAATTTTTTAGAATGCTGATACAGTATAGGCGGAGGTATACACAGCCCAAAAAAAATTGAATACCGGCGATGCCCTTTTTCCAAAATTGCAACCCCCATTATGTGTATGCCGGTACCCCTACCGAACTATTGAAATATATTTTTTTACCACAATATAATTATATTTTTTGAATCCTCTAGTACTGTCTATATGTTAACACACTCTACTGCCTACGCACAGCTCTGTGTGTGTACTGGGTATGGGCACCTGTTGTGTAGCACTATGGGTTATACTATGCACTATACAGTATACTAACTCCTTTACTATATGTGTTATATAGTTGTTATACACATGCCCGGTGAACCATGACAAAGAGCGTCGGTATCAAAGGCATACCTGCCACTCTTAATGCTGTTACACGACTGATGTGTTACTTGTGTGCGCCTATTAAGTGTCCGAACAACACCATAGCGCCTAGCAGTATGAATGTTATGCTGATCAAGCCTAGTGGAGTATATATCCACAATGCCAATAGAGTCAATATGAACAGGCCGATGAACCCACTGCCCAATAAGAACTTCAGTAAGCCGCCTATGTGTGTGAGGGCGAACCATAAACACACTGTTCCGAGTCCTATTAGTATGGTTGTGAACATATATACCTATCCTTTATTGTTTAATATGTATATATTATACCGGATTTCGTGGCAGATGTCAACCGTTTTTGCCAGTATTATTGGCAGGTTGTGATGGTATGTGCCAGTATTTGTGGCAGGTTATGGTAGACATGTGAACATTCCTTAGTGTATACTGTGAGTTCTGGGTGGGGATTATAGAATATATAGAGGTTGACAAACACCATGCAGTGTGCTACACAGTGTTAGACCTTAGGTTACTGCCCTAAGTGTATGATATCGTTACAGTTATGCGTTGCTGTTCTCTAAGTGTGACATCATATCCTGGTTAATCTCTACCTTTTCGTTTGCGGCGAACCACTGCTTGAGGAAGTCGTTGCCTATACCACAGTGTCCATCCACCATGGTGTACACTGCTCTATAGTCTTCACGCACATTCTCATCG